>Ga0265299_10002789_pt1 | contig 17528 bp, 13 predicted proteins | sample AusTroGonzalo_MG_4_FD_193485 | JGI IMG/M metagenome (GOLD analysis project Ga0265299, IMG submission 193485) | Bovine rumen microbial communities from tropical cattle in Woodstock, Queensland, Australia - Gonzalo_02 | ecosystem: Host-associated > Mammals > Digestive system > Stomach > Rumen ... | reverse complement strand
ATGGCATTGATTTTAAGTAATCCATTTCCCTTGGCACGCTTGATTATACTATCATCAAGCGCCGAAAACATACTTGGGAAAAGAGTCAAAATATCAATCTTCATCTTGACTCACCACCATTTCATTAAATTTCTTACTGTTTACGATAATGTATTTTTTATCCAGATTCGTTTCTAGTACTAATTCATCTACTAATGGAACCATTAAATTCCCTTCGCTGCCTTTAATTGTGATAATATCGCCAGCACCAAAGTTTTCTATTTCGATTATTTTACCAATAACCTTATCATTACACACCACATCAAAACCTATTATGTCCTGTTCTAATACCAACTCTTCCGTACCAAAAACTATCGCCAAATCCTCTCTTGTGACATATAACTCTTGATATTTACAACCATCCGCTAGTAATCTGTCATTGATTCCAGAAAGTTTTATATAAGCAAAATCTCCTTGAGTGCGCACATTTTCAGCAGCCCTATATTCTTTTTCTCGAGATAGACGAAAGTTTTTTAACATGCAAAAAGTTTTCGTATCCTCAAAATACGAAAACACTTTCACTTCTCCAAGTAGCCCCTGTGCCTTTACTATTTTACCCACTGCGACTTCTTGCATAAATTACCCCTAATCATCAATTTTAATAACTACTCGATTATTACCTTCTTTCCTTGCAACAGCACGTGCAACTGTCCTAATTGCATTAGCAACTTTGCCATTTTTGCCTATAATTTTGCCAAGATCATTTTTGTCAACAGTAATGTGCACAACAATTGTGCCAGAATCTTCCTGTTCAGTCTTAACTGCCACAGCTTGTTCATTGTCCACTAAACTTTTCGTAATATATTTTATAAATTCTATCATAATTACTCAGCCTTTTTGGTAGTCTTTTTTGCAGGGGCTTTTGTTGTTGTGGCCTTTTTTGCAGGAGATTTTGTTGCTTCCTTTTTTACTTCAGCCTTTGAAGCCTTTGCCTTTGTTTCCTTCTTTGCCTTTGGTTTCTTCTCGACATTAGCTTTCTTTAACAACTGTTTAACAGTGTCTGTAGGTTGTGCACCATTGTTTAGCCAATTCTGTGCCTTTTCTGCATCAACCTTTACAATTTCCTTTTCGTTCTTTGATACTGGATTGTATGTGCCTATTTGGTCAATATACTCTCCGTCTCTTGATTTTCTAGAATCTGCTACTACGATTCTGTAAAATGGGTTCTTCTTATCTCCCATTCTTGTAAGTCTAATCTTTACTGCCATTGTTTTTCTCCTTTTATTTTATTTTGTATATCATAAAGGCTTATCGCCTATTATGGTCTAAAAAAACCTTTTACCGAGCATTCTTCCTAGTTTACTAGAATTTAAATTCTTCATCATCTGTTTGGACTGCTCAAACTGCTTTAAAAGTGTATTTACATCTTGTATTTTTGTACCTGAACCCATTGCTATTCTTCGTCTCGCAGAAGCTTTTATACTGTCTGGATCTTCTCGCTCTTTTTTGGTCATAGATTGAATTATAGCCTTATTCTTAGAAAGCACACTCTCATCTATTTGAACATTGCCCATTTTGCTAGCAAGGCCTGGTATCATTCCTACAATATCGTTAATGTTGCCCATCTTACCTAAATTTTCCATCTGCGCAAGATAGTCATCTAAGGTAAACGCATTTTTCCGAAATTTTTCCTCCAACTTTTTCGCTTCGTCTGCACTAATAGCTTGCTCCGCTTTCTCAATCAAAGTCAAGACATCACCCATGCCAAGAATCCTAGATGCCATACGATCTGGATAAAATGGCTCAACATCATCAAGTTTCTCACCTATGGACGCAAATTTAATTGGTTTACCAGTCACCGACTTTATTGATAATGCTGCACCACCACGAGTATCACCATCTAGTTTTGTCAGCACCACACCGGTTATATCAAGATCATTGTTGAAACCCTCCGCAACATTTACCGCTTCCTGTCCTGTCATTGAGTCAACCGTAAGAAGTATCTCGACTGGATTAGCAATGGATTTGAGATCCTTTAATTCACTCATCAACTCTGCATTGATTTGCAATCTACCAGCTGTATCAATTATTACAGTATCATAGTTATAGGATTTTGCCTGCGCAAGCGCATCTTTTACAATCTTACGCGGATCAATTTGACCTTTTTCAAAAACATCAACACCTGCAGATTTCCCAACAACTTTTAACTGATTGATTGCCGCCGGTCTATATACATCACATGCTACAAGTAATACTTTCTTGCCTTGTTTTTTTAGCATCTTGGCCAATTTTCCACAAAATGTCGTTTTGCCCGCACCTTGCAAACCACACATCATTATAACTGTAGGTGGAGCTGGTGATATGTTCAATTTAGAAACATTACTACCAAGCAATTCTATCAATTTATCGTTTACAATTTTTACAACTTGTTGTCCAGGTGTTAAACTATTTAGTATCTTCTCTCCAAGTGCTTCTTCTGACACCTTATTTATAAAATCTTTAGCCACTAAATAGTTAACGTCAGCTTCGAGAAGTGCAACACGAATTTCTCGCATCGCCTCTTTGACCTCGAGTTCTGTAAGACGTCCTTTCTTCGTTAACTTAGAAAAAATATGATTTAGCTTTTCTCCCAAATTTGAAAATAATGCCATTTTTTCTCCAATTTTATGATTTTTTATTGTTTTTTATTAATTTTTCAATACTTTTTGCGTATTTCAACAATCCATCATTTTTTAAAGATTGTCCAATTATATTCATTTCATCCAACATCTGTCGCATCTTTAATACCTCTTCAAAGTGATACAATGCGAGCGATGAGTCGTTAATTATATTGTATACAGCCTGCCTAGACACATGTATTTCTTCGGCAATTTCCACTAGTGTATTATCATACAGCAAGTACATTTCCATTACTTGCCTCTGCCTAGTCGTTAATAACCCCCCATATACATTAAACAAACTATACAATATATCACTTTTCTCTATATTCATAACAATACACTTGTAAACCCAAATTGGTTGACACTATTATATCAAACTTCAATACTTTTGTCAACAGTTTTTTTTATTCTATTATAGAATTTACAAACTCTCTAGCATTAAAATCAATTAAGTCGTCTATTCCTTCACCAACGCCAACGTAACGAATTGATAAATCATGTTTTTGTGCTAACGCAAAGACAGCACCCCCTTTTGCTGTGCCATCCAATTTTGTGATTATAATATCAGTAAGACCTACCGCTTCACTGAATGCATCCACCTGTGCAATAGAGTTCATTCCAATTGAACTATCTACCACTATTGCTTTTAAATACATCGCTTCTGGATATTCTCTATCCACAATACGATTGATTTTCTTTAATTCTTCCATTAGATTTACTTTATTATGCAACCTACCAGCAGTATCGATTATTAGCACATCCGCTTTTTTAGCCTTGGCCGATTTTATTGAATCATAAACTACTGCACCAGGATCACTACCAGTTTCACTTTTCACTATTTTTACTTTCGCACGTTCAGCCCAGACTGAAAGTTGATCAGAAGCTGCCGCCCTAAACGTATCAGCCGCACAAATAACTACGCCTTTTTTCTCTTTTACAAACTTATTAGCAAGTTTTCCAATACTTGTCGTCTTACCAACACCATTTACTCCTATTACCATAATTACTAGCGGAAATTTAAGTTCAGGAACTTCATGACTTGTCAATATTTCCACCATAATATCTTTTAAAGCGTTTTTCGTTTCATCCGTTTTTTTATAGCCATTTTTCTTAACAATCACACGCAGTTTTTTTATAATTTCATCTGTAACTTCCACGCCAACATCTGAAGATATTAAAGCCATTTCCAACTCTTCATAGAAATCTTCGTCAATTTCGTTTTTTGTAAACACATACTTTAATTTTGATGCAAGAGCATCTTTTGTCTTTTTAAGGCCGGCAGCAATTTTTGAAAATAAACCCATACTATGAATTCTCCTCTACATTTTTTATAGCATCGCTGAGTTTTACAGAAACCATCTTTGACACACCCTTTTCCTCCATCGTAACCCCGTATAGTGAATCTGCCAGTTCCATGGTAGGTTTTTTGTGTGTAATAACAATAAATTGCGTCTCTGCACTAAACTTTTTTAAATATCTCGCAAATCTCTCAGTATTTGCATCATCAAGTGCCGCCTCTATTTCATCTAGAATACAGAACGGCATTGGCCTAAGCTTTAGTATGGCAAACAGTATAGCTATAGCAGTCATAGCCTTTTCACCGCCGGAAAGCAATGTTATGTTTTGTAGTTTCTTACCAGATGGCTCTGCCACAATATCTATACCCGCTTCGAGAAGGTTATCTGACTGTTCAAGTCTAAGTTCCGCACGACCACCATTAAATAATTCAGCAAAAATTTTCTTAAAGTTTTCATTTATTAAGTTGAATTGAGTTACAAATCGATCTTCCATCTGTTCAGTCAATTCTTTGATTATCTTTACCAAATCTGCTTCTCCACGCTCCAAATCCTGCTGCTGTGATGCGAGATCATTGTACCTTTCTGATACTTCATTTAATTGATCAATAGCATTAACATTTATATTGCCAAGCGCAGAAATGGCTTTCTTTAGTCTTGCTGTCTCAGCCACACCTTCATTTAGATTATAGTCCGCTTGCTTGTATTTCTGTGCCAATGCATATGTCAATTCATACTCTTCCCACACACGTTCTTGCATTGTTTCAATATCAATATCTACTTTTGTTAATAAAATTTCTTCCTTGTTCCGCTTCTCTGCAAGATTCTGCAATGCACTCGATAAATACATCTTTTCATCATCTGCCTGCTGCATAACTTTTTGCAATGATTCCTTCTTAATGTCAAGAGAAGCAATTTCAGATTTTATTTCATTTAACTTTGATTGATTTTGTTTCAATGCTTCGCTGTCCGTATTTGCTTCTATCAATTTATTATTTTCAGCAATTGCATTTAAACATTTCTGTTTATCGATGGCATTGTGCTGAATAGCAAATTCCAGCGCCTCAAGTTCACGCTCCATTCTATCTATGTCAGTTTCATAAGTCTGTTTGTTTACTTGCTTTTCTGCAAGGTTTACCTTTATACCAGACAACTCTTCACTTAATTTATTCTTCTCTTCTTTTAATTTCTCATATTCTCCAGCAATAGTTTGCTTATTTGAATATGCACTCGATCTACCTGCACTTATTTCTGTTTCAAGGCCCACATTATCTTGCAATAGTTTACCAATCTCAATCTGGTTCTTCCTCAAAATTACCAGTTGAGAATTAAGCAAATTAGACTCACTTTCATAGTCGTTAATTAAATTGTCAGTGTCTAAAATCTTTTGTTTTAATGATTCATTATTAACATCAAACACTATTAATTTTTCACTGTTTGCTTTTATTTTTAACACATTTTTCTCAATAATTGCAGTATTTTTCTCTATTTTTGCATTATTTTCTTGCAATTTTGCAGAAATTGCATCTAAATTTTCTTTTAATTTTTCTATCTCTCGTTGACGCCCTATTAGATTTAAACCATCTGCTTTTTTACTACCACCAGCAATTGATCCAAATGGATTTACTATGTCCCCATCCAATGTCACAATTCTAAATCCATATTTTGTGTTCTTTGCTAGCAAAATTGCCGTATCCATATCTTCTACAATAACAGTATTGCCAAGTAACCCCCTAAATATGTTGGCATATGACTTGTCGTAACTTATCAAATCACTTGCGATGCCATAACACCCTTTTATCTTTAATTTCTTTAAATAGTCATCATCTAAATATTTATCCTTTACAGTGCTAATTGGCAAAAATGTTGCTCTGCCACTTTTGTTCGCTTTTAGATATGATACCAATTTCTTTGCATCATCTTCATCACGAGTAACAATGTTTTGTACAGCACCGCCCAAAGCCATTTCGATCGCCGTTTCATATTTCTCAGGAACTTTTATCAGTGATGCTACAACTCCTACTACTAGACCACCAATACTAGCATTTGTTTTAGAATCGTTTAATATCTTTTTTACTGCAAATGCATAGCCTTCGTTGGCTTTTTGCATTTCCACCATCATTTGATATTTGCTATTTTCAGAGTGATAATTTGCATTAAGCAGTTCTGTCTCTGATTTTAATTCTTCTTGCTGTGCAATAAGATTGTCATTTTCAGTAATCAATTTAGAATGCGATAACATAAGAGATTTGCTTTCATTTTCACATTTCTTTTGATTCAACTCAACCTCATTTTTTTCAGAAGTCAATTGTTTTATTTTCTCTAATATCTGTATTCGCCTATCTTCGTACTCTTTTATTTGTAAAGCAATTGCCTCATTTTTTGCATCCAGTCCAGAAATATCTGCCTTAACATTAGAAAGTTTATCAAGTGCAATCAACTCCTCATTGCCAGACGCTTCCACTTTGAGTTCACAGGATGTAACCTTCTCTATTACATCTAGATATTCATCTGTCATTTTCGTCAGTTTATCTTCAAGTTCTGAAACCACGCTAGTTATATATGACAATTGACTTTTTGCTTCTTCTAAATCGTGATTTAATTTTTCGCGACGATCAGAGAAATTACCTTCACTCTCTTCAATACGACGTATATTATCCTGTAAATTTGCATTACGCTCAGCAAGAACCTTATTCTCACCAAGTTGCTTCTCCATGGATACAGTCAAATATAACAACTCATCACGCATTTTTGCAATGTTTGAATCTAACGCATCAATATCCGAAACGCTCTGATTATACTTTGTTACAGCGGCATCAAATTCTTTACGCCTAACGTTAAGCTCTTCATCAATACCCGCTATTCTGCTATTAATATTCTCCTTATTATAAGATGCACTGTCATATTGGTAAATATATGTATTCACCTCAAGTAGTTTTAATTGCTCTTTTAATTCTAGATATTTCTTTGCATTTTCAGACTGTTTCTTCAACGGTCCTATTTGTAATTCTAATTCATGCACAATATCTCGCACACGAGATAGGTTATCTCTTGTGCGCTCCAATTTTCTTTCGGCCTCTATTTTTCTACTCTTAAACTTGGAAATTCCGGCCGCCTCCTCAAATATTGCACGCCTATTTTCTGGCTTCGCACTGAGGATTTCATCTACTTTCCCTTGTCCAATTATAGAATAACTTTCTTTGCCAAGTCCAGAATCGCGAAACAAATCCACAATATCTTTTAGCCTGCACTCATTTTTATTTATAAGATAAACGCTATCACCAGAACGATATAATTTACGAGAAATTATAACTTCTTCATACTCAAACGGAAATATACGTTCGTGGTTGTCAAAGAAAAGTGAAACTTCACAAAATGACTGAGATTTTCTTTTCTCAGTTCCATTAAATATAACATCCTGCATACTCTGTCCTCGCAGGGCTTTGGCACTTTGCTCTCCTAACACCCAACGTACAGCATCTGCCACATTACTTTTACCACATCCATTGGGCCCAACAATACCTGTTACACCGTCTTCGAATTGTACTTCTATTTTGTCGGCGAATGACTTAAAGCCAAACATTTCTATTTTCTTTAATTTCAAATCCGTATCCTTCCTACTGTTATTTGTTTTTTACGTTATATAATGCATTATGCGCTGACATTTGTTCTGCCTCACGCTTTGTCTTACCTTCACCGCGACCAACAGCCACATTATTTATATACACAACAACTGCAAATTCTGGCATGTGGGGTGGTCCACTCTTTTCAGCAATGTATTTTATTTTTGCATGGCTAAATTTCTCTTGTAGTTGTGTTTTATAATCCTTTTCCTCGTCGGTATTTTCCATCTCAATAATTATATCTTCAAACACCCGTAGGACAAATTTCTTTGCCTCATCAAGCCCACCATCTAAATATATAGCACCAATTATTGATTCCACAAGATCTGCTTTCATACTTTGTGTGGTTTCAGTACGTTTTTCCCCTTCACCTTTTAGCAGGAACCCGTCTATCTGTAAACTTTCAGCAATTAATGCCAATGGTTTTTCACTAACAATGCGCGCCCTAAGTCTAGACAAAGCCCCTTCACGTTTGTCGCTATCAAAAAATAGTTTCGTAGATATTATCACACTAAGAACCGAATCGCCAAGAAACTCCAATCTCTCGTTGCATTCGCATCTATTTTCATTTGAATAACTAGAATGCGTAAAAGCCTGTATCAACAATTTGCGATTCCTAAAGCGATAACACAAAATCTGTTCTATTTTATCTACATCGATTCTCACCGTTATTCTCCCAAAGACGATTTTATTGTATCTACCACGCCACTCTCAACCATTTTCTTCGCTTGCAGTATTGCCGAATAGAAACATCTAGCATCTGCAGAGCCATGCGCTTTCACTACAACTTTTTGCACACCTAAAAAAACTGATCCGCCAACATTTTTGTAGTCCATTTTATTTTTTAGATTTTTGAAAACTTTTTTCATCATAACCGCACCAAGCTTGGTCTTGATTCCAGCAGATTTAACCCCCTGCTTTAATTCATTAATTATAAATAGAGCAGTACCCTCAATAGATTTTAACAAGACATTCCCAGCAAAACCATCAGATACTATAACATCAACACCTCCAGACAGCGCGTCTCTAGCTTCCATATTGCCTACAAAGTTTATATCTTCCCTTGATTTAAGCAGCTCAAATACTTCATGTGTTAACTGATTGCCTTTGTGATCCTCTGTACCAACATTAAGCAATGCTACCCTTGGTTTATTAACTCCTAGCACATTTGACATATATATAGAACCCATTACTGCAAAATCTACCAAAAATTCCGGCTTGCTATCCACATTTGCACCACAATCAATTAACAATGTCTGTGTACCCTGTGCGTTAGGCATTAATGGGGCAAGTGCTGGTCTAGAAACCCCTTTTATTCGACCAATCTTCAATAGTGCTCCAGTGAGAACTGCACCTGTAGAACCAGCAGAAACAAACGCATCATACTTCGAATCCGTTTTAAACAATTCCAAAGCCACAACCAATGAACTATTAGTTTTAGTGCGAATTGCACTGGTTGGTACATCTTCACCAGTTATTACTTCATCTGCATTTACAATGCTAATTTTATTACCTTTATATCCAAAATACTCTAACTCATTTCTTATTGCAGATTCCTTGCCAACCAAAGTAATATTGATATCCTCATTTAAATTAACAGCTGTGATACTACCTCCAACTATCTCACGAGGGGCATTATCTCCACCAAATGCATCTACAACTATGTCCATACGCACTTCTCCTTATATGATTATTATACAACATTTGGGTTTTTTTTCCAAACAAAAAGAGCAAGAATACTCGCTCTTTCCCATTTAATTTGCCACTTCTTCATCCTGATCTAAGTAAGGTAATTGTAAAGATGTAACCGATATTTCATAAGCTGTCCGTGTTTCTAGTTTTTCGCCATTTACTTTCTTTTGGTATTCACGACTTTGAATTCTTCCTTTCAACTCCACCTTTTCACCAACTTGTAGTTCACTTGCAAACTTAGCATTTCTACCCCATGTGATACATGGCAGATAATCACTCTTATTATATGCACGATTCACAGCAAGTAATAAGTCAGTAATTTCCCTACCGAATGGTGTTGTTCTATAAACCGGTTCTTTGCACACAAATCCAGATAAATCAATCTCATTATAACTATCACAATCCACAATATCAATTATTTCACGAACAAAAACTGTTAGCATCAGTCTACTTTTTGTCCCATCCACTTTGTTATAACTTCGAAATTGTCCATCAATCGCTATAACATCTCCAATATTTAAACCATTACCCATTAATCTTTCAGAAATGGTAACCGGTATTTTATCTGCCTCATCAGATAATCTTGGCACTTCTAGTATAAATTCATAAAAGCCTTCTCCAAGCACTGTGTGAGAATATGCCGGCAATTCACACACTTTCCCTTTTAATATTACTCTGTTGTTTTTTTCGTAGGTATTCATACCCTCCTCCTTAATTTTTGATTTGTATTCCGTTATTATCTATCACATAATCACTAGCATAAAGCATTTGGCTCAAGTTTACTATTTTATAACCTTGTCCCAGTATATAATCAATCATTTCTGGCAAAGCATCTAATACATGATCTGAATTATTATGCATTAACACAATTGCTCCAGGACACAACCCTTGCCTTACACGACTATTTATTTCGGCTCCAGAAATACCCTTCCAATCCAATGTGTCAACTGTCCATTGAATAGCCTTTAGTCCCATGCTGTCACAAACATTGATTAATCTATCATTATAATCTCCAAATGGTGGTCTAAACAATGTGACTGGTTTACCTGTAATATCAGTAATATATTTTATTGATATCATGAGTTCGTTGCGAATTTGAGTTTCATTTAGTGTACTCATCTTTGGGTGCGTATTTGAATGCGTGCCTATTTCGATACCTTGCTCATCTATTTTTTTGATCATATCGCCATATTTTTCACTCCAGAACCCAACCAAGAAAAATGTTCCACCCACATTTTTTTCTTTTAAGATATCTAGTATCCCTTGTGTTTTATCTGCGCCCCAAGCAGCATCAAAAGTTAGTGCACATACCTTTTCTGTTGTTTGTACTTGATAAATTGGCACTTTACGTATTGCGTATCCAAAATATACTGTATGTGCTTTAGTTGTAAACACCGCTATCAAAAGCAACACCACTCCTAACACAATACATAGGGCAATTTTAATTGGTTTAGCTGTAAGTGAAGTAATCGTCATACAATCACACTCCTATTATATAAAAATTTTTTAAAAATAGATAGCAAATAATTTTCTAAAATTGTCGTAAAATCGCGGAATTTAAAGAAAAATATATAGTTTTTTGCCAACTGTTTACAACATAAGTATATTCGCGTTTTTTTAACTTTATGACGCACTCGAATAATAAAAAAGGAAGTGAAATTTTCACTTCCTAAACCAACAACAAATTACAATAAGTTAAATTTTTAATACTGCAAAGTTTGCGTGGTAGTTATATAGATTAATGCTTTAGTAGTTGCATCCTCGGCACAATCACATGTTAGATAAATATCCACTTTGCTCCCGATCATATTTTCTGTCTCTTCTTCCGTCTTTCCACCAAATTTGTGCTCAGATGAATCAAAACGATAATTTGTGACATCTGCACCCATTTGGTCTTTTGTGGTAATTCTCAATTGTAAACCAGTAAATGCTCCTAATTCCATTTCCACATTATCATTATCAATCTTTAGTACCTTATTATTCAAACTATCATATTTAATTATCCTGCCTGATTGTAATGTATAATCCAAAACCAATCCCGCAGGTACTGTAGTTGAATTTATTACAATAGCATCACCCACATTTACATCTCCAGTATATGTAACAACTCCATCCAGTTTAGCACTTACTACCCTATCTACCTCAGTATTAACGGCAAATAGTTTAGATACACTATCATTAGATAATGACTTTATATAGAAATAACTTGCTTTTGACTTTGAATTATCTAATTTCATACTAGTGTATGAGATACTATTATTACCCAAATCACATTGTACTGCAGAGGACTCGTTAGGATTACCATTATTAAAACTATCTAAATAATAATATAACCTATTATCAATATCTGCAGTTAGTTGCTTAAAGCCAACCTGATTATTTTCGCAAAGTATTTCATATACGGTTCCGGCATTTTGATATACAGGTTTTAGTTCTAGTGTTTTCTTCCCTGGAGTATTAAGTTCGGCATATATTTTTGCATCTCTTAATTGTTGCATTGCTTTTGCAAAATCCTTCTTTGTATTATCACCTTCAAATTGTTCATAGAAATCTAAAGATTTTAATTTTAGTTCGCTTAATTCACACACTATTCGGCTAACAGTAGATAATTTTAATGTCAAAGGTGTAGAAGTAGTACTCTTTTCATCAATAGGATTATCTGTATTCGTACTAACCTTCATTGTAAATGTTGAGTTTACACTACTTAGCGTCGGCATTGTGATAATAAAATTATCCTTGCCTGCCTCATCATTTGGGTCTCGCAACAACTCATATGAATTGTCATTTTTTTCAATATATAATTTATATTGATATGGTGTTAAAACTTTTTTACCAGAATACACCATCAACTTATCTACCACATTTACATCATCATATTCATAAAAACTAGCATTGTCAGCGTAAATATTAAACCTAATACTATCTAGCATTTCTACACCTTTTATTGTTATCGCTTTTGATAATTCAATGTCATTGTATTTTACACTGAAATTAACGGTCTTCTCTTCTGTCAGGTTCTCTTGCATTTTAATATACAATTTGCCATTGTTTTCTAAAACAAAATCAGACGTTATCATTTGATAATCCATAGCAACTTTGGTAGTTTGTCCGCCACGTGTTTTTACCTGTATGTAATAACCTGCCAAATTGCTAATTTCATCGCCTTCGTAGAACGTATCTTGTGCCATAACAAATTCCGATGAAACAATTTCATTAGGATCCTCTGATTTTGATAACACATTCTTTAGCACAATAAACCCAACACCAAGTAAGACAGCAACAGCACCAACAATTATTAGCATTTTGAGTGCAAAAGGCATCTTCTTCTTTGCCTTACTTTCTTGATGTATTTTATCTTTTAATTGTTTTTCTTTTTCTTTTTGTATCAATGCTTTATCCGGATCTGGCGGAACTATCTCGCGCAATTCACGTGATTGATCTTGCTGTTCTGCCGCCTCTAGTTCGGCAAGTTTTTGCTTCTGATATTGCTCCTCTTCTTCAAGACGTTTCAATCTCTCTTCTTGCTCACGTTTTTTACGTTCTTCTGCCTCTTGCGCCATCCTTTTTTCACGTTCTTCTTGTTCACGTTGCTCCCGTTCCGCCTCTTGTCTCTCTTTCAGTTCTTGTTCTCTGCGCTCCAGTTCTTCCCTTTGCAGTTTCAGTTTCGCTTCACGTTCAGCAATTTCTTGTTCCTTTTTAAGCTCATCTGCTTGCACCTGCTCTATGCGAATGCGATCTTCATCTGTCATGTTCGCACTTTCAAGATTTTTTATTTGGTTGTAATAGTCATTTTCAGCTTTTCTAAAATCACTATCAGATTGTACAAAAGGGTTCCCTCCTGCAACTGGATTTGATTGAACTTGTTTTGTCATCTCACTGGTTTGCGGTTGTTCACTTACTTCACTTATTGCATCATCATTAGACGCACGGTCCTGTGCGTCTAATGAATTTTCATTTTGACTCGTTGATACATTTTCTTCCGGTAGTCCATTTTCCCCAAACTTTTCGTCCATACATCACCTCTAATTCCAAATATATCTTCTTACCGTACTAAAATCAGTCTGTGTTTTTCCAAACACAAGTTTACCTTTGCCTGCCCTAACATCCTTTGGCAATTTATCTGTAGTAATACTTCCTACAAACTTTTTGTCTTTATCAAATACAACTATTGCACTTTTTTCGCTTGATATACTTGCAAATTTTATCTTATTGCCATTAGTTTCTTTTAAATCAATTAGCTTTAATCCCTTTCTGTATCTTGGCGACACATCAATATCTTTTACTGGTAATATCATGCCATATCCTTTATTTGTAACAAAACTTACATTATCTGTCTTGTTCACTTGAGCCACCAATACTGCGCTATCGCCTTCAGCAAAATTCATACCTTTGACTCCCGTTGATACACGACCTTGAATAGGTATATCATCCTTTTGTGCATTTAGAGTCATACCTTTTCTAGATACAAATAAAATTGTAGTATTATCTATATCCTCTTCAACTCCGATTACTTCGTCATCTTCTTTTAACTTGACAGCTTGATATACATTCTTTAATACTCCATACTCACCCCAAAGCGATTTTTTAATCATTCCTTGCTTTGTATAGAACAATAATGCCTTGTTTGGTAGAGGATTTGGTAGTTCATACATTTTAACAATGTATTCATTTGGTGCAACACCTTCAAACATTTCTGTTAATAACTTGCCTGATTCTTTTAATTTGCAATCATCCAAGTCACCTGCTACAAATTTGTATGCATTTCCTAGTGACGAAAACGCTATAATTGTCTTATTGGTGTCAGTCGTTACAAAATCTGTGTGGAATTCGTTTGGACTTACATTTTCGCTAATTTCTTTACTCGTTTTCGCTAAATATTTTGGATTATATCTCTTTAGGCCACCAACTTTTGTGCTTGCGACGATTGTATTTTCTGCGTCTGGTCGATCATTATCTTTCACCTTCACTAAATAGTGCTCTAGTGTATCAATCAATGCAGAACGTCTCTCGTCTTTAAACTTTTTCTTTATCTCGCCCAGTTCTGTTTTAACTGTTTCATATTGTAACTTTTCTGAGTTCAAAATCTTTGTCAATCTTTCAATAAGTTTCTTAACTTCTGCAAGTTCTTGTTCTAGTTTATATACTTCGAGGCTAGTCAATTTTGCAAGACGTAGGTCTAGAATTGCTTGCGCCTGTCTATCTGACAAAGTAAATCTCTTAATCAATCGTTCCTTTGCTACAGCTGGAGATTCAGATGTCTTTATTATCTTAATTACTTCATCTATGTTTTGTACTGCGATTACAAGTCCTTCTAGAATATGTTCTCTTTCCTTCGCAATGTCTAAATCATACTTGGTTCGGCGATAAATGACATCTCGTTGATATCTTACATAGTATCCAATCATATCGAGTAAACTAAGTTGCTTTGGCCTACCATCTGCTATTGCTATCATATTTATGCTATACGAACATTGAAGATTTGTATATTTGAACAAATAATCTAGTATCTTCTGCGCATCATAATCCTTCTTTACACGAACGACTGCTCGCATACCATTACGATCTGATTCATCACAAACTTCTGATATTCCTGCTAAAATATCCTTCTTCTCATCTCTAAGTTCCACAATTTTTTGCAATAATGTAGCCTTATTCACTTGGTATGGTAGTTCCGTAATAACAATATTCTTTTTATCATTATCCGTTTTTTCAATATGTACTTTGGCACGAAGCAAAATCTTGCCTTTACCTGTTTCATATGCTTGTCTAAGCCCGTCACCAGCAATTATGTACCCTCCAGTCGGAAAATCTGGTGACTTAATATATTTCATCATTTCATCTAGAGTAATTTTTGGATTATCTATGTAAGCAATAGCACCATTTATCGCCTCTATCATATTGTGAGGTGGTATATTGGTCGCCAATCCTACAGCAATACCCGTAGCACCATTTACCAACAGATTTGGAAAACGCGCTGGTAAAATTTGTGGCTCATTGAGTGAATCATCAAAATTTAGCATCCATGGCACAGTATTCTTTTCTAGATCTCTTAACATTTCTAGCGCCAATGGTGCCATCCTTGCCTCAGTATATCGATAAGCGGCAGCAGAATCACCATCTATTGAACCAAAATTTCCGTGACCATCAATAAGCACTTCTCGCATATTAAATGGCTGTGCCATACGCACCATTGCATCATATACAGATGAGTCTCCGTGTGGATGGTATTTACCAAGACAATCACCAACAATTTTTGCTGATTTTTTATATGGTTTATCTGGCGTTAACCCCTGTTCATGCATTGTATACAAGATACGCCTTTGCACAGGTTTTAAGCCATCTTCAACGCGTGGCAATGCACGATCCAAAATAACATGTTCAGAGTATGGCATCATACTCTCATGCAATACAGTATCTAAATTCTTCGTTATAATACTTTTGCCAAGACCCGCTTGCACCAAAATCTTCTCTTTAGCCTTCTTCTTTGCAATTTTCTTATCTTGTTCGTCCACATCTTCAATTAGACTCTCGACCATATTTTCTAAGCCTTCGTCTGCATCTATAATACCGTCACTACCACTTATTGATTCTTCTAAATTTTCATCATCTCTATTATCTGCCATAATTGCTCCTTTTCACGTTGTAAATAATTCCCCTTATTAATATTAAACAAAGTATAAAATAAAGTCAAACAAAAAAGGGGTGAAATCTATAATTTCACCCTCTCATTTATTAAAATTTCTTTATCAATTTCAAATCTATGCGATTCTTGTCTTTATCTATCTTAATAACTTCAACTTCGACTTTATCGCCAAGCACTAAGACATCTTCCACCTTTTCGACACGTTTGTCAGCCAGTTTAGATATATGTATCATACCATCAATATTTGGTCTTAGTTCCACAAATGCACCAAACTGCATTATATTAACTACTCTACCAACATATTTTGCCCCAATTTCTGGTTCAAAGCAGATGTCCATAATCATTTGTTTAGCCTTCTCTGCATTTTCAGATTCTACTGATGCAATCATAACCTTACCTTCATCAGTAATATCAATCTTGACACCGGTTTCATCAATAATCTTATTAATTACTTTACCACCAGTACCTATCACATCACGAATCTTCTCTGGATCGATATTGAACGAAATAATCTTAGGAGCATATGGGCTGAGATGATCTCGTGTTTCTGGTATGACGGCGAGCATTTTACCAAGAATCTCAAGTCTTCCTTCTCTCGCTTGAGCAAGAGCAGTTCTCAGAATCTTCTCATCAATACCTTTTATTTTGATATCCATTTGGATGGCAGTAATACCCTTTGTAGTACCAGCAACCTTAAAGTCCATATCACCAAGGAAATCTTCAATACCTTGTATATCTGTCATAACTGCCACTTTGCCAGATGCTTCATCCTTGATTAGACCCATTGCAACACCAGCTACTGGTGCAGAAATAGGAACACCAGCATCCATTAACGATAATGTAGATGCACATACGCTCGCCATTGATGAACTACCATTTGAAGATAATACCTCACTAACCAATCTTAATGCATATGGGAATACATCTTCTGATGGTATAACTGGTACTAGTGCACGTTCTGCAAGTGCGCCATGACCAATTTCACGTCTACCTGGAGCCTTTAAAGGTCTAGCCTCACCTGTAGCGTATGGTGGCATATTATATTGATGCATATATCGTTTATATTCATCATTATCTAAACCTTCTAGCTTTTGAACTTCGCCAATAGTGCCCAACGTCAATGCGTTCATAACTTGCGTTTGTCCTCTAGTGAAAACTGAAGAACCATGCACTCTAGGCAATACACCAACTTCACACCAAATAGGACGAATTTCTTTTAAACTTCTACCATCAGGTCTCACACCAGTATTAATAATACGCGCTCTAACCTTTTCTTTCTTCATTTTATACAATGTATCACTAATCTCACGCGCCTTGCCTTCAAAAATGGTTGCAAAATGCTCTTGTACATTTGCTTCAACTTCATCAACACGCTCTGTACGGATTAGACGATTAGTTGTAACTTCTAGAGCATCATCCATCATTTTATCTGCATATTCTCTAACTGCCGTTTCAATCTCTTCTGGAACTTTATAATACTCAATATTAGCTTTTTCTTTACCAATCTCTTTTTGTATGCCTTCAATAAATGCAACAATCTTTTTTATTGCCTCATGACCAAAAAGAATAGCACCTAACATTTCTTCTTCTGTAATTTCTTTAGCACCAGCTTCAACCATCATTATTGCATCTTTTG
>Ga0265299_10002787_pt1 | contig 17535 bp, 19 predicted proteins | sample AusTroGonzalo_MG_4_FD_193485 | JGI IMG/M metagenome (GOLD analysis project Ga0265299, IMG submission 193485) | Bovine rumen microbial communities from tropical cattle in Woodstock, Queensland, Australia - Gonzalo_02 | ecosystem: Host-associated > Mammals > Digestive system > Stomach > Rumen ... | reverse complement strand
GACGAGTTGAACGACTCCCGACAGGGGGCCGTAGAACACCTCAATCACACCAGTGCCGGAAAGGTCAGCGACTGTCACGGAGCTTCCACCAAAGAATGTGAGGTTCTTGGTCTGCCCTCCGATTGACAACGTGATGGGAAGAGTCTCGGTTGTCCCTTCAGGGATAGGATTGGCGATGCTGACGGTGAAATATCCGGGATTGATCCTGCGGAAACCAAGGCTGAAGTCAACCGCTTCAGACCCAACCGTCACACTCGTAGTCCTTAAATAAGGGACACCACGACTGTTCGTTGTGATATTAGGACTTCCGAACATAGCCACTCCTCCTAAAAGTTGATGCCGTTGCCCCAGCCGAAACCAGGAACACCACCACCGTAGTAGCCGTTGAACCCACCCTGATAGTATCCACCACTCACATAAGGAGTGGTATTTACGGCAGCGAGATTCGGCCAAGTGACAGGGACGGTCTGCGGCATTTTGCACTTGATGTCATCAACCTCCTTGGCGATAGGGCTTACGAGACTGTTGACATAGCCAGTGATGGTCGCTGTCTGTGCTGCGTTGTCAATCTGACCACGGAGTTGGGTGATAACTTCAGCCTGAGTGTCGATCTTCGCCTGCATCTCCCTCTCCTTCTGGTCGCAGAACGACTGAACCATGGTGGTCTTGAGGTCTGCAATCGCATCCACGTTCCTCTGGCTTGCACCAGCGATGGCGGTGGAAAGGGCATTGGTCTGATTGAGGGTTGCAATCTGGTTCTCATAACCCTGGGTAGTGACCAACTGCTTCATGTTGCAGCAGCATTCACAGAGTTTGCTCTGGGTTGCGGTGTCACCCGACTGGATAGCATTGATAATCTGGGGGACGGAGACCGCCTGCTGGAGAGCAAGGGTAGAGAGTGCGCTCTGGATGGTGGCGATGGCCGTGCTGACCTGACCATAATCCTGTCCGAGCATAGTGGCGAGGTTCTGTGTGGCAGCCCTGCCAGCCTCACCCTGCGAGGTGATGGCGTTCATCAGAAGCTCCCTGCCACTGTCATTGTTGATCTGGTTGGAAAGGAATCCAGCACCGGAGTTGCCTCCTCCGAAGCCGCCACCGAATCCTCCCCAGCCTCCCCAGCCGTTGCCGAAGAAGAGTCCGAGAAGGAATCCGAGGATTCCACCTCCCCAACCGCTGTTACCGAACAGACCGCCATTGTTCATAGCCATCCATGCGGGAACTGATGCCTGATTTTCAGGCGTGTAGACTACAGTATCTGCCATAGCAAATAGAATTTAAAAATTGAACTTTGTACCGATAACACACTGGTTACCAATACAAAGTTCGCTCTTTGCTATGGGGGATGGAATTAGGCTACCCCTTTATTCGGAGTGCCTCTTTTTCAATAGTTTAGGTGACACACTTTTGATGAACGGGAGGAATCTGTAGTAGACCCTCCTCTTTGGCTTGTCGAATACCCTCCTGCTGATGATAGTCCGCACATGGTTCTGCGGAATCTCGCAGAACTTGGAGAAGTCCTCAACCGTTCCGATGACATTGAGGTTCTTCTGTAGCATCTCCGACACGGACTCAATCTCCTCCATCGTGCAGAGGTCGTTGTTGATCTTGTACTTGTAGTAGTCAAGAGTCTGGTTTATGAGTTCCTTAGCATCCACGGCTGAAGAAATGCTTGTGTGCCAACAGGAGGAACAGTACGGAGAGAAGCAACATCGCCAGGTCAATGGCGAAGATCTCGCATTGCGTGAACTGGAGGATGTTCGAATCTATGAAGGTCTCTATATCGGAGGTGACCGGGATGATGCAAGCGACCTTATGCCAACGGCAGAGTTTCAACAGCCTTGAGAAGAACAGCAGGCAAGCCGTGGTGGAAGGAGTGATGGTGACCAATGAATCCAACCATCCAATCGTGGCATCGGAAGTCACCATGTCCAGCAACATATACGTTGCGAATAACACAAGATAGGCAAAGGGGATCATCTGCACTATCCTGGTTATCCTCCGCAGGACGGACACAAGATTACTTACTGCGCCTCTTGGGTCTTGGCTGTCCTTTGGAAAGCGTTCTTATGTGCGGAGCTACTTGCGCCCTCATGACATGGGTAGGAGCAGGTCTCTCGTTGCCAGACCTTCCTCCCGACTTTGGTCTCTTGGATGTAGATGAATTTGCCATTAGAATCTATATTGTAAACCTGCAGTAACTCCCATACCAAAGCGGATGTCCCCAGTAGGAATCAGCATCATTGTCGGCCCGGCAGTAATTCCTACTGAAAATTTTGGAGGGGGAGTCTTGACCGTATTCGTTATCGTGATGGTCGTTGTCTTGGGATAGATGGTCAGCGTATCCAACTGCGGATGCCAGCCACTGACAACTGCCCGGTACAGGCTATCCTCGGCATAGACCTTCCTCTCAATCGGCACATCCACCAGGACGGAGTCGTGCTGAATCGTGGTGAAGTAAGTCCGTATTGTGTCGTGGATGTAAGAATAGCGATAAATCGGCTTCTCAAGCACGATTGTGTCCAAGATGGTACAAGTTATCGTATCTCGGATAACTTGCGATTCTGGGTCGTTTCTGTGCCATTTACGCCCAACTGCGAAGCCGAGGACGGAACAGACCACGGCAAGCAGTAGGAGACCAAGCATACATTTGATGAATTCCTTCATATCCTTGAAAGCTCCGATGGCTGGCTCGGAGCAACCACATCAATCAACCATCATGAAAAAACAACATGGCACTACAACAGCATCCAGCCCTACTGTATCGTGATGCTCAAGTTCTCTCCTCGGTCATCCGCTTCCTTGAGCCTCTTGTAGATTCTCTCAAAAGTGTAGGCAGAATCCAAGACCTTCGCCTTGATCCTGTTATTTCCTACGAGTACACACGCCTGGGTATCGTGTACCGTGTTCCCCACATGTATAAGCACACGGGAGAAACACGGCACTCCGAGGATGGTGGGGAGATAACCATCGCAGAACTTCGCCCAATACCTGGTGCGGAACTTCGGGGACTGGATCTTCAGGGTGATGGCGTAAGTGCCGAGAGGGATGGCTGTCTTGCCTTCGATTTTTCGACTCCTTATCACCGCCTCGCTCTGGGTCTTCTTCAGCCCTCTGTCCACTGGCTCAAGGGTGTCCGCTGTATAAATCATCTGACCGTTGTTCTCAACGAAGAGACGGCCAATCGTATACTCCGAACCCTTGTATACTCTCTTCAGAAGCAGCCTCATTTCTTCCCCTTCCTCTCGTCCTTGATCTGTTTGCTCGCCTTGATGCCGAGAGCCTTGGTGATGGTGGTGATTTGCTGCTGGAGGTCGGCTATCTGCTTCTGGTAGCTGAGTTCCATAGCCCTCTTCTCATCTCTGAGAGTCTTGACCTCGTTCTCCAGTTCCGCTATCCGAGCATTCTGGGCAGCGATTCTCTCATCCTGATGGTGCAACAGAGGCTTGTAGAAGTCCTCCATCGCCTTGCGCATGTTGTCAATCTCATCGGACTTGACCTCTGCCGTGGCTTTCCTTTTACTGATCCTCCAATGGATAATCTGAGTCAGACCACCACCTCCAAGGGCGGCAGCCATGTAGCCTATAATCTCCCCAATTTCCATAGTTTATTCCTCCTTGTCGGGATCGTAGAACCCCTTTTTGAAAATGAACACGGCTGCTGCGATTGCCATTCCCGATGTAGGCAGGGAAGCCCACCAGAATTTGAACGCTACGGTAGCCGTAACGCAAGCGAAGAAGAACACCAGGACGGCTGCGAAGAGAGCCAAGAGCCTCTTCAAGTTTTTCTTGTTGTAGTCTTGCATGGTATTAGAACAATAAATGAATTCCATAGATGATGAATCCTGCCACGATTGATCCGAAGATGGCTGCACCCCAGCCCTCGGCTATATCGGGTCTCCTTCCCTCCCTGTCGGCAATCAAGAACTCAATAGGAAGACCTATGACGATACAGAACAGGCAACAAAGGATTATGCATGAGTCAAGCGAACACTTTGTTATCAGTGCGGACAGCCCGATAAGGACTGCATTGAGAGCAGTAAACTGTCCTGCTCTTTTGAAAAAGTACTTTTTCATGATATGATGAGTTTAATGATTACTATCAGTATCGTTGCGACTACAACCCCAATCGTATCAGCAAGGATGTCTCCCCAACTGAACATTCCATAGTCCCGCCAGTCGTAGAGTTCCTTGCCGACTCCTGTTGCCAGAGCAGTCCCCATGCCCCACCAACCTATCAAGGGGTAGAGCAGCAGGGTAATGCCGAAGCAGACAGCAAAGTGTAGAATCTTATCAACTGGCATTGTCAATTAATTAGGGTCGTTTTCGATTGAGTTAAGACAATGCCGAACCGTCCATGTTAACCCAGGCCGTGCCGTTCCAAACAACCATTTTAAGGCCAGAAGTAAGATATGTAGAGCCTAAATACTTGAATCTAATTCGGGTAAAATATGACCCTGCCTCCACTCTGTCACTATAAATTGTTGTTCCAACACGAAGAGTATTATCATTCAAGCAAACATCATATCTCGCAGCGAAATCTCCAGAATCTGCGTTATTATTAAATAGGGCAGTGTCAACTTGATTACCTATAACGGAAAGATTCTTACAATTCGCAAAAACCTCTTGACTTCTCCCGATAACGCACATATTTAATATATTGCGTTCTACTCTAATATTCCGCATTGTCCCTGCCGAAACTGACGAAGAAATATAAGGGCTTATTAGGAAACACGTTCCCGCAAGAGCCGTTGTATCAATGTAATTGTCTGCGATAGTGACATTTTGAGTGTAACTTTGTAGCCACACAATAACATTCCTTTTCGCCATAACAATATGGTTGCCAGAAATTGTTATGTTATTGCAACCTCCTCGGAAAACAAGCAACCCATCACCGTCATAAATAGTGTTAGGATTGACAGGAGGACGGCAATTATATACTTTATTGTCAATAAATTTTATGAAGGAAGCCTGCGTGGTCGTATAATCACTGTTGGAGTTATCATTGTAACCCATCATTAATGTTCCGAGGCAAGTATCAAACACGCATCCTCTAACGATTATTCCTTGCCCTTCAATCACATAACTTGATGACCGATTCTGCTTATAAGTTATAAGTTGGCCAGCCACTATGTTCTTGAATACGCAATCGGAAATTTCCACATGGGTAGAAGTGTAGCAATCAATAATGTCTTCCAACCCACTTGCGGATGTCAACGCCCCATTATAAATGAAATAGCAACCATTAATAACCGAGTTTCCTACAAGGTGTAAAACCTCATAATTGTAAATGTTATTTGCAGTTACTTCAAATCTACAATCCCTTGCCTTTATACTTCCCCACAATCCTTGCCCCTTAATCTGACAACCTTCTAACTCTACGATATGATTATCTTTGGCTATCTCGTTATAAGAGTCTTGTACTGTTGACTCATTAACACTAAATGAAATAGTACATTTACCCTCTGTTCTCGTTTCAAAGACGGGCGATTCGATTTCGCAATTAATAAATCTTGAAACTTGTGGAACTCCCGAATAATTGATGAAATCCAAGTTGGCCTGTTTGTATATCTTGCAATTTCGGAAACAAGGGATCAAGCTATTAACACCGTTCATCGTAATGACGGCTTCTTTATTGGAATCAATAAAAATCAACCCATGAGTTGTTCCCGTCATCTGGAGGTTGCAATCATCTAATAGATTCAACCGATAGATGTTGTTCGTGGTATCAATAGATATATCTCCAGACAGGAATTTCCCCGTGCCGGATAATTGAACTTGTGAGGAAAGGGTAATAGTGCCGTTTGAAATAGACCCTCCAATAAATTTAAGGACACAATTATCTGGGAGAGATACCGTTGCAGAACTCAAATTGAAGTCATATCTTATCTCGTAGATGGTATTCGTTGCCGTCACCTGGCTGGCGAAGGTCTGGTTCTTTTTAAGGATTTTATAACCCAAGCCATCGGGATCGGAGGAGTCATACTCTCTATCCACCATCCCCATCGCTTCAAGGAACTCTTCCTCCGTTCCAACATTGCCTTGATCGAGCCAACTCTGGTAGGCAGATCTTCCGTCTCCTCCTGCCACCAGTTTATCACCTGTGTATATTCTTGTTGCCATATTATTGTTAATATTTTAAGTCAGTCAGTTAGGGTCGAAAGTAACTGAATTACCTCATCGAAGGCACTCACACGGCCACCATGATATTCATCGTTGGAACATTCCAACTCTCGTTCATCAACTGATTTTTTCTGTTCTATCTCGGCTATTAAAGCCTTCATTTCTTCTCTGTTCATAATGGGTCGTTTGTGATTAACTTTGTGCGTAAGGAATAAGAGCGTAATCCCTTCTCCTCATATCCATTGAAACATTTGCCCCAATTCTCAACACCCTTATCTGCTTCTTGTCCGTGTCGAAGGCAATCACGTTGAAGGCATCCTGAGATATTCCACTACTATCACGGAAAAGGTCATCATATACCGCAATGCTATTTGTGTTATTGCTTCCACAAGTAATATTGAGATTTACTTGCTTATGCGTTGCGATTGAACTCTGCCCGTTCCCGTCATTGTGGGTATGTCCATTGATGTAGCAGATAAAGTCTCCTTGTGCAGAGGAAAAGTTTGCACTTATTGTGACGGATGGGATTTCCGAAGCGGAGGCAGAAGTGTGGGAATAGGTTTTGCTCAAGGTCGTTCTCCCGATGTAAGCATCAATAACGTCTTGTATCAATGTATCCTGTCCGGCATTGGAGACATCGGCACTTCCATAGGCTACTGTCCCCTTAAATTCGTTGTCATATTTCGGGAATACATCAATGATTTGGTGCATACATACAACGACAGACCATCCCGAACTAACGCTATTGAGGGTAGTAACGAGCCAATCGCATTGGTCTTGCGAGAGGTATCTGTCCCAAATGCTATATTTTAACTCCGTTTCACCAGAATTGGGTATGCGTGGTGTCTCGTACTCGTTCAGCACAATAAAGCGGATTTTCTCGGTTGAGAAATCCTTATAATAATAGCCGGAGTTTGTCGCACCCTGCACACCGCCAAGCCTTGACATATACGGGGTGATAAACCTTGCCCCTACTGCCGAATTGGAGTTATCTTGGATAGTCTTTCTGTTGCCGATTTCGTGATTCCCCACTAACGGGAAAACGGCTGCGGAGGTCTTGTCATAATACGCACCGAAGGTCTCTTCAAATCCCTGGTCAGCCCATGTGCTTTGCGCCATGTCTCCAGAGAAGATAATTCCCTTAATATTGCTATTGGCGTTAACAAAATCAATTATCCTCTTTGTCCTTCCGACATCTCCGTGAAGGTCGGATGCGTGGACAATGGTAAGATATTTATCCTTTGCCTTCGGCATCTGTTCGCCTATCTTCGCACCAATTCCAGCAATAGCTGCACCCTTAAACTTATTAAGAGTAACAATGCCATCGGGGTCTGTTTCTGTCGCTAAAGCATTAAGGTCACTCCTTAAAATATCAATGCCATCTACACTGTCTTGTGGTGTCCAGAGAGTAACCGAACCTGTCCCGATGGAGGCATCCTCATTCAAGACAAAAGATGCCTTAAAATAAGCGGCATTAGGCGCATAGGTCGAGATGTCGGATGCCGAAATAGTCCTCGACCCCGTGTTTGAATTTGCACCCCAATAGGCATCCTGTATGCGTTGCTTTGATGAATTATAAAATACAAGGGAAGCTCCTCCCTTATATGTTCCATTTGAGTATTTCCAAACGATTTGGGAGCCTGTGGGATATTCGATAAACTCGGTTATTCCCCATGCCGAGTTAATGGATGGATTACCGTTGGAATCCAGATAAGCACCACCAACATAGTTTTGCTCAACTCCCGTGCGAGTCAAATCAATTTCTTCCTCAAGCTGCGCTATGCCTGTGACATTTTCCTGTTTTGTCCATACGGTAGTACCAGCAATCTTGACGTAGGAGCCTTCCGTCAACACAAAAGAAGCTCTCAAATATGCTGCGTTTGCCGCATATTGGGTGATTTCGGAACTTGTAATTTCTTTAATCCCATTATTCGTATTTGCTCCCCAATATGCCCCGTTGATTTTCTGCTTGGATGAGTTGTAAAATAGAAGGCAAGCCGAGTTTACTTTCGTTCCGTCCGAGAATTTCCAAGACACCGCATTTCCTGACGTATAAGGAATATAATCCGTATATCCCCATGCGCTATTGTCAGCGGTTGTGAAATCTGATTTGAGATATGCTCCTCCCGTATAATTTTTCTGCGAGCCGTTCTGTAAGTTATCCACTTCGTGGCCTAATTGACTCACTTCGCCTTCCAGAGTCTTACCCATTTCGGCACTCAAAGCCTTGGTCGATCCTCCATCGGTAAGGTTATTGACAACCTCCAACTCTTCGGCTGCTCCTGTATAACCACTATTACCCTGGTTACCGTTCTTGATGGAGAACGTGGTGGTCACATCATTGGTCAGGGTGCAAGTGATGACATTCGTACCTCCATCGGCTGTGGATGTGGTGGTCTGCTCAATCTTCGCTACTCCGACATGATCAGAGGGGACGGTGGTGTCGGTCACGATGTAGACCTTCCTCGCATCTTTGGTCTGAAGGGCATCGTACTGTGCCTGCGTGAGCTTGACAACATTGTCATAGTCATCACTCGCCACATAGTCAACGAGGGCAGCAGCGAGTTTGGTGTCAATACTGTTCAGTGTCTGCGTTGCCGTTAGATAGGAAGACAGTGCGGAGTTAAGGGCAGTCGTTGTCACATATCCGCTCAAGTCCACTGCGGTAGAACCGATTTGCTCCCAGGAGTAAGAGCCGGAGGACTCTATGGTGATGAACTCATCCTTGGTGTTACCTGTCCCGGCAGAAGCAGCAGGCACAAGGTAAATCTTGCCCATTGTGCTTGCCGAAGCAGTAGGAAGGGTATTGACCACCAGGTATGAGAACTGCTTGATGGCAGCTATAAGGTTCTGTACCTCCGTCTTGGTATAGGTGTCAGCCTTGACGTAATAGTTGACGAGATCGTCCACCGTGACGGTGACGAAGTTCGCCAACTTGGTATCCAACGTTGTACCATCGCTATCACGGACAGCCTTCTCGTGGGTCAACGGATAGACATCAACACGATTCTTGTCCTTTAATCTCCAAATGTTTCCCATCTCTTATGGTATAATTATATTATGTTCAACTACATCATCAAGTATAACTCCATCAACGACCTCCACATCCGTGCCTCCCTCATTCCTGCCAAGGTACACGAGATTCTCCGGCAAATCTGAAGGGCCACCGGGAGGGCCGGGAGGCCCGACAAGGGAGTCAAGCCAGTCTTGCTCCGTTCCAACGAAGCCTTCGTTCACGGCAATCTCGTATGCGGACAGACCTTCAATCCTTTCTACCACCACGTTGTTCAGCACGGAAGTGAACACCACATCCACCTCTCCGTCAATCGCATTGCAAGCATTCGGATAGGATTTGGACACGATTTGGAACACCCCGGTGACTTCATAGGTCGCATCCTCGGTCTGACTCTCGGATTCTCTTATCTTTACTACCAGCTTGTATGCTCCATAACGAGTGAGGTCGTGGGCATCCACCATGAAGGTTAACTCGTTCCTGTACTGGATGCCGATGGTCTCAATCTCCTTCTCCAACCCTGCCGACCTCAAGTATACTTTCCGTACCTTCCCCGAAAGGGCATACTTCGATCCGTTGTTGTTGTAGAACTTCCACAACACATGAATGTTATTTCCTATGCGAACTATAGTCATATCTCTAACTGTTTACCTGGGTTATCTCCCATGACAATCCATCGGGTGCGTTGACCGAGACAGAACCGCTCGTGATAGTGCCATCGGAGTTGACCGTTGCACTGGTCGTGGAGAAGGACAGTGTCTGGGATGCATTCGCACTCTGGGTGATGGTATAGGTGTTGCCTCCAATCGTTCCGCTATAGGAGACTGGAGATCCTCCACCATTGGCAGGAATGGTGAAGTGGAACTCTACCGGATATGCCTCGTACTTGCCTGCATTGTTCGGCACGATATAGCCTCCCTGCAACTGATCCAGGGTGACGGTCACGTTATTTATCTTCGCATAATCCAGTTTGGCATCCAGAGAACCTTGCCCCATTGCGATGGAAATCATATTGGAAGTGCCAGTATAGACCAACGTGCCTCCGCTTGCAGGGAAGGCTGACTCGCTGGATGTCGTGACGATGGACAGGAACTCCGCAGCCCCACTCTGCGTAATGATGAGGTTGTTGGCAGAATGGATGCCATCGAAAGTCCCAGTCCCCATGGCTGAGAACATCGCAGTTCTTGGCTCTCTGCCGGTATTGCTGCTGGCAGAGATAGTCAGGTTGGCGTTCCCAGTCCCTTTGTCAAGGTCTATCGTAATGTGATTGGATGTAGGCATATCTGTAGTTATTTATTATTCTTCTGGTTCAAACGTGGCGGTATCGGAGGTCACCGTGCCGGAATGCACAACCATCGTGTAGTGGTCATCCAAAGTTCCTATCCAACGGAAGGCATTGACTCCGGGGAAGGAATAGGAAACACTCCTCGTAGCATATGAAGCCACCTCAACATCGCTGAAGCTACCCGTCTTCTCGGTCTGCTCCACATCGCTTGAGTCATATCCCTTGATGGTGAACGAAGGAGTCGGGAACGTAGTGGAATAAGCAGATCCATTGTAGTAAGAAACGGTAGCCTCTACGTTCACTCTTCCTGCCTGAGTGGTATTGTCCACAGTGAAGGAAGTAATGGTGATTGTGTTCGGATTAACGGTTGCAGCAGCCTGTGTATAGCCGATGGTAGCACTCACGTCATCGCTGTTGCCGTCAAGGGCATGGACAACTACACTTCCACTCCTTTCCGCACCTGTATTGACGGTGAACTCCACGTCAACGAAGGTGACACCGTTGGATGTGACCAGTTCTGCGGAATCAATGAATCCGGAGAAGCCTCCCATAGCCTTTGAAGGGATATTGAGACTGCCATCCTGGATGTTGGTGGCAATCACCCTTGGCGAATAAGGATGCTCATGGCTGGTATCGGTGGCATGTACCCTCACACTGGAGAAGTCATTCCCGGCAGCATCCTCTATGGAGAGGTAAGCCTGCGGAGCGACATAGGTGACGGTGATGGTCTTCTCGGCATACACGCTTGAGTTATAGGAGTTCGTTGCCCTGATGACCACGGTATTGGCGGATGCCCCGGACTTTGCCTTCAGCACGGCAGATGCCCCAGTAGATTCGAACTCTGCATAACTGCTTCCGCTCACGATGCTCCAAGAGCATGATGTCTGGGTTGTCCTGTCGGGCAAGTATCCCACGGTATAGGTGTTGGTGTTGCCGGAGTTGTTCAGCGTACTGTCTCCTCCGATGGTCATTGAGGTACAAGGTACATCGCTTGACTGGTAGGCGTTCTGGGTTACGGTGAACGTGCAAGTCTTGGTCTTGCCGAGCAGATCCTTCGCAGAGACGGTGACTGTCGCAGACCTTTCCGAGCCGCTGTTGGAATTGAGAGTCAATATCACCTGTGCCGAACCTCCTGTAATGCTTACTTCCGCTCCAGTAATCCAGCCTACGCTCTCGGATGCCGTGATTGGCTTAGTAAGGTCAATGTTATTGAGAGTAAGGTTCGATGCAGCAGAAGTAGCGACAGACTTGACACTGTTCGTTCCCGTGAGGTCTTGAGCAGAGATTGAACCGTCATCATACACGGTGGTAAGGCAAGTGCCTGTAGCTGTATTGCCCTGGGTATCAGTAACAGTTACGCTTATGAGTGTAGATCCCTCCGCAACGCCTGTTGCAATTCCGGTATAAGTTCCGATTGCGACAACCGAGGTATTGCCCGAAGACCATTCTTCGCTTGCGATGTCTGCCTCAACGGGTAGGACAGAATAGGTGAGGGTCTTCCTATTGGCGTTGCCGATGCCGAGAGTCAGAGGGACTTGGTCAATGGTCACGCTCTGGACGGCTGTCGCACCACCAGATCCCGACTCGCTGACCTTCACGGTGTAGTTCTGTGCGATACCCGCATCAGTCGTGGCATCGGCAGTCGTAACTGTGATGGTATATCCCGAAGATGTGGTAGGGGCATTCGCTACAAGGGATGCGGTGATGACATACCGATACGATGAACTGCCTCCTTCGAAGTTGGACACTGCCGTGAAGGTATTGCCTACCGCATGACCTGCCGAGATGGAGTACTCCATGCAACTGGTTATCGTGATGTACTGGGAGTTCGATACGCACTTCAGATACCGTCCGTTGGCATCTCCGGTGAAGGTAACGGTCTGTGCCGAGGAACTCTCAACCATATTGGTCGTAGCAGAACTGTAATAGGAGTTCGCAAGGGGAGTGAACGCCTGCGTAACGGTAAGCTGATTCGCTCCTGGGACATTTCCGCTGTCCCCAGTTATTGCGAACTTGTATGTCTTCTGCGCCCTTGTCGTGTTCTTGCCCATCGCAAGGATCAACGAGTCAGACCCAGTGCCGGATACTCCAGAAGGTGTTAGTGTCTTCGACATGGTTATCTCAATTATGCATCCTGTTCAACATAGTACATCAGTCCTCCAGGGAAGGTCACATAGGCAGTCCTCGGACTTCCCGTGGTGTTGGGTGCAGCGGCAATGCCGACCATACCTCCGATATCTTCCCTATATTCGTGATAGCTCCTTATCGTCAGCCAACTCTCGGACGTTCCGAGCTTGCTGATGATGTCATTGAAGGCTTCGGGAGCGCACTGGAAGTAGATGGTGTTCAGCCCGGTCACCCTCGTAGGGAAGTCCTTGTGGTAGAACGATCCATCTGCATGGCAATAGCTCGTTCCTCCGTCACTCGGAGAAATGAACGCAGAGGCAATCTTCGAATAGGGCTGATTGATGGTGATAATGGAAGTGTCATCCCCGCTATGAAGACCACTGACATACACCTTTATCTGTCGGTCAGTGCCGACATTCTCCGAGACCACCAGGTCAAATCCGCTATCGGTCTTGTTTATCACCCTCGTCAGTCCGTAGGTGTCGTACACCGAATAGCCTGACTTGTATCCATCATAGTCCGTTGTATCCACCGAGATGTGATAGGTCTTGGAATCCGCACTCGTCATATTGATGGTGGAAGGAGATACGGAGTTGACCACCGTGCCGTTCCTCACGATGGATACCGTGCAGGCGGCTGCAGGGCCGTCAACCGATGTCGCAGTGACGGTAAACGTTCCGGTCTCTTCCCTCAAGACCTTCACATAGCCGTTCACTACGCTCAATGCGGACGGATCGGACGATGACCACGTCAGAGCCTTGTTGGTCGCATTGGATGGGGAGACCGTTGCCTTCAACTGCTTGGAGAAGTCATAGGCATACTTCAGCCTCACGTTGGTCGTATTCAAGGAGACACCCGTGACAGGAATATATGAACTGTCGTTGGGGACAACTGTGGTCGGGATCTGACCACGATACTCGCCATTGTCCTCCTTGACCTCTATGACCGTGCTTCCGGCTGCGACTCCGACAACCGTACCCTGCTCGGATACGAATGCTACGGAAGGATTCTTTGATGTGTATTTCATGATATCGGATTTTTATACTTCTTCAATCTGTAAACTGTCTCCCACCTTGAGTGTTATCTGCTTGAGAGAAACGTTCTGTGCAGTGCTGGTGGTCGGTGTCTGAGCATCCTGCTGCTCGTTGGGCAGGGTCTCCGAGGTAATCTGCCAAGGGATGTTAGAGTTCACCCACACGGTCTTGTTGGGAGTCCCGTCAGCAGGGATTGTCAACTCGTTGAGGGAGAAATTCAAGAACGCATCGTCAGGATCATCAGGAACGACTTCGCCACTGCCGCCTCCACCGAGAAGGGCATCCACCTGTCCCTTAGAGTAGAACTGTACAGACAGGTCTCCCAGGGTAAGGGTATAATATGAACCATTGGTCGTAATGGCCAGATTGCCGATTATATCCTGTAAAGCAGCTATTGCTGACTCATAAGCAGGATGGGTGTGAGCGATGCTGACGGTAAGGGTGCTGCCGTCTGCCTTGGTGAAGATGAGATTGGGATATTCGCACCTCACTGATGCAATGAATCCACCGAGCCACTCCTCTTCCGTACCCTCGTATCCGTGAGCAACGGCTATCTCATAAGCCGATGCTCCTTCAAGGGTAGAGACATAGACATTGTTCAGCACAGACCTAATGACGATATCTGCCTGACCATTGATGGTCTTGTTGGCGGTCATCGGATAGGTCTCGGCCACTATCTGGAAGACGTGGGAAAGCTCATAGGTGGCATCCTCAACCTCACTGTCCGGTTCACGGATCTCAAGGACGAGTTTGTAAGTGCCATACTTCTGCAACTCCGTGTCATCAATCACGAAGACAATCTGGTTACGGGCTTGGAGCGAGTAAGCGGATATTTCTTTCTTGCGAGGGCCACTCACCAGCCATAGATGCTCAATCTTGTCTGTCAGCGAATACTTCGCCCCATTGCGCCCGTAAACGAACCAGGAGACGTTTATGTCGTTACCACGTCTTATGATGTCCATAGCAAATCAATTATTCAGCATAATATTTTGCCCTCTCAAAGAAGGCATTGGCTCTCTGGTCGGAGTAGGTCTCCATCACCATCCCAGTCAGCCAGTCTATGATGTTCTGCCGGAGCAGACGGGAAATCTTGTAGGAAGTTGCCGAGGGAGAGTAAACCTGCTCCTTCACAAACATGAAGGTAGCAACAGCACTTGCGGCATTGTTGAACGCACCCTTGACAGTATAGTATTTGAAAACAGGAGGGGTCATGTCACCCTGCTTGCGCACAAGTTTCGGGTTGTCGAAACTCCCCCTGATATATTTGTTGGTTTGCTTCCTCCCTTCAGGGGAGGCTTCCTTGAGGACATCCGTCACTACGATAGGCGAGTCTGCCGCCTGGAATGCCACAAGGCGAAGAAAACCAGAGTCTTTGGAGGGAGAGAAAGTCAATACTCTGTCAGAGGAGAGGCTAATCGTTTCTCCCTCCGGTCTTGACCCTGATGTTTTGAACTGGTAACTTTCTCCCTCAAGCAACGACACGGGGGCATACTGATGCACCGCATTGATCGCTTCGGGCAGGTTCTTCTTGATGATGTCATCCAGCGAGAGATTGTCGTTGATTTCAATCCCGTCACCATACATCATGGATTCATTGAGACCGGCCTCGTCAAGATTCTTCCTGACGAGCATGATTGCCGTTGCTGTGGAGAGAGTGACCATTATTCATAAAGATTTGGGAAGAACACGCCAATCTTGGCTGCGTACTTCTGGATGGAGTCATCGTCCTTGAGGTGTGTCGCTTTCGCTCCATTCTGCTTGAGGAAAACTATTGCATCCTCCTTGCTGGTTATCTCCGGATGAGCGGTGAGGGCAGGGGACTGTGCCGCTGCTTTCTTTTCTTCGCTTTCTTCCGACACACGGACGATCTTGATAAGATGACCGAACTCCTTGCTGTTCTCAATGATTCCCTGGATGACGGGGTTGGCGGTGGTGTAGGTGGCAGGACGGTTCTGCATGCCCGCTCCTATGCGACCCCTTCCGAACTCTGCGGTGAACCACGCCTTCCCATCATTGATGGGGAAATTGATGACAGCCTGGGTCTGGCCGTAAATACCATATTGCTTCAGCATAATAACGATGATTAAGAGTTAGTGGAGCGGGATGACCCCGCCCCACGTTTGGATTGTCTGATTAGGCTCTTACGATACCCTGGAACTTGACCCAAGTGTTGAGGTCGGTGTCCCACTCAACGATGTCAGCCTTCTTGAATCCGGCAGTGGCATCGTCAGCGGTGAGGTAGTACTTGAGGAGCTTCGCAGCAGCGGTGAGGGCTGATCCGGTAGGAAGAGCGGACACGCTCTGGAAGGAAGCCACGATACCACCGAGGTTGGCCTGGGTGAGAGCGGCATTGGCAGGGAGGACGAGCATGCTGTTGAAGCCGTTGAGGGCAACGCAGTCATACTTGCAGAGGTTGTACTCCTTGGCCTCACGAGCCTCGGCAGTCTTGCTCATGTCACGAGTGGTCTGCTTCTTATTGACCATGTACGGACGGGTAGCATGACGGAGGTCAACAACAATCATTGCCTCCTCATAGCCGATGTCGTTCAGGGTAGGATCGTAGACGAATTCGAATGATCCGAAGTTGTCACGATAGTTGCGAACCTTGATACCGTAGTCGTTGACTTCGACCCTGCCTACGTCCTTGTACTTGTCAGCACTGTTGACGAGCTTGATGAGCCTCTGCATAGCCTTCTTGCCGCAGAACACGGTAGCCTCATCGGACTGGCTGTTGTCAGTGAACTGGAGAGTGGACATGACAAGGAGGTCATCATCGGTGAGGACGTTGCCGGAGAGGGTATAGAGCATGTTAAGCTGACGGAGGATACCGTTCTCAAAGTAAACGCTCTCACGGTTGCCGGTCTCAGGGACGAACACGTCAACACGAGCCTTAGTACCATTCCAGTGGGAACGGGCGCACTCACGCTTGAAGTTGTACTCGGCATTGGCGAGGATCTTCTGCTTTGTGTGAGGGACTTTCTTGATCTGCTCCTCAAGGGCATCGGTGATGACACAGGTGACGATCTTCTTCTGGAGGAAGACATCGAACTTCTCCGGCAGGTAGGTCTCGGAAGCGACATGCATCTGGGACTCTGCGCAAGCGGTGGCCATGCTCTTGAACTCAGCGTACTGAGGGATGGACACGGTGGTCGGAGTGACGGCATCAATAGGAGGGTTGATGACCTTGAACTGGACATAGTCGCTGCTGTCCTTGTGATCAAGGACGAAGAGCATCAGTTCGCCATCGGCAACCTCGTTGCCAGACTCATCCTTCTTGTAACCTGCAACACCCTTGACAACGACAGTGGAGAACTCGGTGAGGCACTCAGGGTTGTCGAAAGAGGCAACTGCGAGCTTCAGCACGTTGTTGTTCTTGTTGTAAGGAGTGGTGGAGACAGCAGCAGGAGAGATGGTAACTGCATCGCCATTCCAGACGGCATCCAGATCGGTTGAGCCAGTCCTCCAATGTCCGTGGACAGGGCTGTTCACCTTGACGGGACGGCACTGACGGGCGATGTAGGTCTCAATCGGGAATGCGAAGGGACGGAACTCGTCAACGTCCTTGTCATAGTCCTCGGCCTCAAGACCGGCATCACGGGAGTCGGTGGCGGTAGCCGCCTTGCCCTGAAGCTGGGTCTTGCCACCCTGCTCATCCTCCTGGAGAGCTTCGTCAGCAGGACGGCCACCAGGATTGGTGGAAGCATCATAGGTGTCCATGTTATCCGAAGGGTTGGCTGCGGGAGACAACTCCACGGGATCAACTGCCATAGCGAATCCGAGATCTGCACCCAGCAGACCTGCGGCAACCACAAGCAGCGATGACAGGACGCTCATCTTGTGGGTCTTAATAAAATTGAAAATACCCATATTGATAAGTTTTAATGAGTTGTTGGATTAACGTATACCAGCCCAGGGGCTGTTGGATTTGGCAACGGGGGCTTTCTCAACCACCCTCGC
>Ga0265299_10002785_pt1 | contig 17542 bp, 33 predicted proteins | sample AusTroGonzalo_MG_4_FD_193485 | JGI IMG/M metagenome (GOLD analysis project Ga0265299, IMG submission 193485) | Bovine rumen microbial communities from tropical cattle in Woodstock, Queensland, Australia - Gonzalo_02 | ecosystem: Host-associated > Mammals > Digestive system > Stomach > Rumen ... | reverse complement strand
CTTCGTCGCGCGAGAGGGGTAATTGTTTATACAATTCAGACAATTTAATAAATAGACAGAAAGTTCTGACTATTCAGAAAATTTATATAAAATTCAGAATTTTCTGAAAAAATTGTTTTTCTTTTTGGTTGGAGGGTATTAATAGAGAGGTATATAGAATTTTATATATAAATATTTAAAAATAGAAAAAAATGGTGTGGGGAATGGGAAGGTGGGTGCCGACCCCAGCAATCCCTCCAACTATGACCACCCTTTCATTTTTTAAAAGCGTCCCTAACCCGCCGTGAGCCGCCCTCCCGCGCAGATGTATAAACAATTGTTGCTATTGTCTGAATTGTCAGAAAATTTAGAAAATTTTGAATATTCAGATTAATCTGACTATTGTATAAATTATCAGAAAATTCTGATTTTTTGGCTATTGGGGTGTATAAAGGGCTCCCTCCACTATTATAACAAAATTTTTATATAAAATCAATCCTGCTGCCCGCCCCTCCCCTATATCCCCCGTTATGTAGATGCTATTGTGCGGAGACTTCCGGTGGGGCAGCAGATTCTTGTCTTTTGGGGCGTTATGCTAGGGGTAGAGTACTTTTGGGATTTCTAGGGTAGACCTAGTTTCATGGAAAATTGCGCATATATATACTGGGAGGGGGTTTGAAGGGGTGTAGCCGCGCGCTGCGCAGGCTTGCGCGCGGGCGTTCTACCTTTGTAGAATCCACAAATAAAAAAAGAGTATTCCGTAGGCGGAATACACAAGCTCCAATGGTTTTATGTTTGCCGGATAGTTAACCAATAACTGTTTCCCCCGTGAGCGCTTTCTTAGACTTCTTTAGGGTGAGTCAGTGAAAAGCGGTTTTCTCGAAACAACTACCCATATATTATATAAATATTTATAACAAGAGAGGTCGGGAGCGAATCCCCCTTTCCACGAATTAGTCATATTTAATCCTTTCCCAAAGATCTGCGCCCCAATTATCTTTACGATAGATAATCTTGTGACATTCTGGACAGACAATTACTTCGTGTTCACTATATGTTTCAAATTCCCATTCTATATCTTCGTCACGGAACTCCAGTATCGCTTTACATAATGGACAAGTACATCTATACTCTGCCCTTGCGGGCTTGATTACTCTAATCATTATACATACCCCCTTTGATGTGCGGACTCGTAAGATATAAGGATCCCAATAGCCCCCTGCCCGCCATAATACCAACTGTTAAGTTTATGTGCTTCAAAGTAGGAAAGACAAGGGATACCGTCACCCCAATTCTCCCATACCCACTGTGGATTATCTGCTTGTTCTTTTGTTACTGTATCATCAAATAATAGTATCATAGTTTCACCTCTGTATAATCATCAAGATACCACGACCAGTTATAAGGATATCCGTCACAATCACAAGTACTTATTAATTCAATAGTATAACACTTTCTATGATTAAGATAATGTGTATATTCTATTTCATTAATTTCATATCCCATTTTGTTACCAAAATCACGGATTATTTCTAATTTCTTTATCATTGTTGCGTGATTTGATATGTTGCTCATAATATACCCCCTTTGGAGAGAGAGCCTAGTCTTTAGGCTCTCTTGTTTGGATAAGGTCTAACTTAAAAGTTAAATCCTTATAGACAAGCTGAAGTAACTTTTCATTCCTCAGCACAGTAGTTTCAGCCCCCTCGATATTCTCACAAAAGTCCTTGAGCATATTCCACAACTCTATCTTCGGTTCAGAGTTGATATGGGTTCTCGGCTTTGACTTGCCTTTTGTCTTGTTTCCGTCAGTGACATTGATTTTAACTTTACTTGCCTTTTTATCAAGTTCGTTCTGTTCCTCATTTTCTTCCATATCATTATCGCATTTCCATAACTCTATGGCTTCTTCTTCGGACAGACCTAATCTCGTCATAAGGTTTTGCACTTCGGACATATTGACTTGTTTAGCCATTTTTGTTACCCCCTCTCTTTATCTTACATACTTATTATATCACAAGATTTTCGGTTTGTCAAGCACTTTTTTTAACTTTTTTAAAGATTTTTTAAGGCTTTTGTTCTCCCCTCATCTTGTAATACCATTTTATCATATTTTTTTTCAAAAGTCAATAGGTAAATTGTGCAACTTTTAGTATTTTTTTAATAAAATTGTCTGAAAACTTGCGGGAAATGGCTAAAAAGTGCCGCAAATCTCGATTTTCGGCGAAAAAAGTACGAATTGTCAGACAATTCTGAAAACTCGACGATGCGAGTGCCATCGTCGAGTCAAAAACAAAAAGAGTGGCTGTTGCAATCAACCACTCTTTTCTAACACCCCACTCCTGATGCTGGGTTGCATCTGTCCACATTTCTTTTGGTAAAGCCCAAAAAGTAAAGCTAACAGTTTCGGTAAAGGTTTATTCGTTTGTTTTGTTAGTAGTAAACTGTCAATAAAACCACGGGGAGTTCAAATCAAACCTCGTCCCATAAAGGAAATACTCTCCCCTTGTAGGGTAGGGTTTCTTTGGATTAAGGTGTCGTCAGAAACCCTTTAAGAAGTCACCACTCTATATCAGACAAGTTTGATGTAGAGTTTCTTGTTCTTGCCCTTGCCATCCTCATATTTCTCGACAAGGTCTTTTACCTTTGTTACGTTGGCAGTAATCTTCTGAGGTGAGATTTCCTCAGTATATCTGCCCTGTACCGCCTTGATAAAGTCACTATAAGTCATAGCACCATTCTCAAGTACCGCAAGGATTGTGTCCTGGATATCCTTGTTGAGTTTGTCATTCTCGGTTTCCTTTTTGGTGGCGGACTTGCTTGCGAGTTCGATATCCTTATTAAGACGCTCGATAATCTCGGTAGCGTTGGCATAGTCCTCGCCCTGTGCCTTTACAAGATTGATAAGAGTTGCGTAAATTTCTTTCTTTGTGAGTTTGTCTGTGTTCTTCATTTGAAGCACTTCCTTTCTTTGTGTGTTTTGTTTTTCTTTACATCTTTATTATATCATAAGTTAAGGAATTTGTCAAGCGTTTTTTTTACTTTTTTCAATTTTTTTTATAGGCTTAACAACTTCTTTCCTTACCTTACATACTTATTATATCACAAGTTTTTTGGTTTGTCAAGCACTTTTTTTATTTTTTTATTATTTCTTTTTTGTGCTTTTCCTTTCCTCATCTTGTAAGTAAATTATATCAAAATTTTTCAGAAATGTCAAGTGCGACTTTTTGGGATTTTTAAGTTAATTGTCAGAAAATTGCGGGTTCACTTTAAAATTGTCAGAAAATTCAGAATATTCAGAAAACTCGGCGAACCGGCTGCGCCCGCCGAGCCAAAAACAAAGGGGTTGGCGCCAGGCTCAACCCCTTATTTTATACCATAGATTGAAGGACTACAAGTGCTGAATCCAAATCTTTTTTATCCATTACGACTGATTCGCAATGATTGTCATCATCAGTAACTACAAAGCCAGCGCAGTCTCTATTTAAAACTTCTGTCAGCATATTATCAAGAATCTCGCCTGCCTGTTTTAAAACGCTTGTTTCCTTTGCATCCAATTCAAAAGTTATTGTACTAAATTTTATATTCATTTTTTAACCCCCTTTTATTTTAACAACCAAAGCATATTATCTAAACCCACAAAAGCATCCCATAAAACTTCGTGATTAAACTCAATACCGTTTTCTGTGGTTACTATGCAAGACATATCATTACCTTTATTATCTTCTATTTCATCATTAATATCGTTTAATATATCTCTCGCTTTATAAAGAACTTCCATTTCTTCGGCTGATAAAGTGATTTTAATACCTGACTTTTCTACTTTCATTTTTTATGTCGGGGGCTTAAAGCCCCCATCCCCTTTCTTAATCTTCATATAACTTTTTTCTCATAGCTTTATGCGTTCTGTAACATCTTGCGACTATTTCTTTTTCTATCAGCACATCTTCGAGTGCCGTGTGTTCTTCCATATAGTTTTCATCTTGTGTGAAAAACCTATATAGCACTTCTGCTGTTAATCTCGGTCGTGGTGTCTGATGATTTGTCATAAAACCGTTTTCCTTACAAAAGGCAATATATCTTTTTTGCTTGCCGATTGTGTCCGTAGCCATTTTCAGACTATCCCAGATTTCTGTTCCGTATGGAAAGAAGTATCTGTACTTACTTTTTGTGATGTATCTTTGAGTTACTTTAGTTGCGTTATCATCAAAACTTGCATTGTGGGCAATTACTATGTTGGTTTTGTAGAGTGCCATATCCTCTTCTAATTGCTTTTTTGCTTCATAGAATGTAACCAACTTTCTTGTGCCGTTTCTTATTCCCTCATAATACTTCGGAATCTTTTCCTTATAATACGCTGAGTCCATAAGTTCCTTGTTTCTGAAGATTTCCCTTATAAGGAAACTTCTTGTCAGATAAACATTTCCATATTTATCTGTTACTGCCCAACCTATGTCATACACTAAACTGTTTGACATATCGAGATTTCCATTCAAGCCTTTGAATGTGTTGCAAGTTTCAGTATCTAATACTATTAGATAACGCTTGCGATAATCAATCTTTTCCGTTGTTTTGTACCTCTCTTTCATTTGATGTATTAATTATAACATACAAGTTGAAGTTTGTCAAGCACTTTTTAGAATATTTTTTCTGCGGGAGTCCGCTTACTTGACTTCCTCAACCTTACATACTGATTATACACCTAAATAATCTATTTGTCAACCCCTTTTTTTGGGATATTTGAAAAAGTTACACAGTTTCCCCAATTCGCTTGAAATTATCTGAATATTTTGAATATTCTGACAAACCGAGCGGCACGACCCTCGCCGCTCGGTCAAAAAAGAGAGGTATGGGATTTCTCCCCACCTCTCTGTGAGTTTTACCACTGATTAAATCTTTTTTCTGTGAGGTCACTATCTGTATAAGAAGTGCCGTCAGTGTCACTGTTAATCTCTAAACTGTAAAGATAATCTTGATACTTTTCCTTAAATTCTAGTGCATCAGTATCAATTACCGTTTCGTTATCATATCTGAGATACTGTTGTATATCGTTGGTATAAACATCTATATCACAAGCGATATAAGATTTGTCGGGGAAGTTTTTTCTTCTTATGAAAACTATTCTTCTACGACCATTCCTAACAAAATGATTATACTCATAATGTCCTAAACAATTCCTTAAAGCAGTACCCTCTGCAAGAAGTTCTTTATATGTAGTAGGCACTTTAACAATGAATTTATCATCTTCAAACTCAAGAGGGATAGAAGTCTGATTCTTTTTGATTAACTCATCTACTATTGCAGTCTTTTCATTTTGTCCTTCGAGTTTTGCATACGCATCTGCTATACTCTTGACAATATCCATAGGGTTTCCTTTAACCTTATACTCTATTTTCTTTAAATGTGCTTTTTTAATTGCATTGCGCATTAATAAGTAAAGAGTATCACTAGGCATTATAGTCCTGTATGCGTTATAGAGTTTTAAGTAAAGAATGGTTGCATTGGTATCATCCTTTAAGTATGTACGATAGAAGTCATAATCCCAATAACCGTCAGTCTTTAACATTGAAAATTCTTCTGCGGAGATGTGCAATTTTTCGCATATCTGCTTACTTATCCGAGCGTCTACAATATCCCTTATCTCAGCCTGATATTCAAATACATCTGTGCAATTTTTACGAACTTCAAGAAGTTCCATAAAAAACTGTGACATATTGTTTTCTGTAAGGGCTAACTTTCTAATTGAATTGATTATATTCTCTAAACACATACCCATTGAAGTAGAATTATTAGACATAAGAATGTCTATATAAATCATAACTCCCTTGCGAAAGATTCCTTCGAGATTATAAATACTATTCTTATTCCAAAAGACTCTTGCAAAATCGATGAGAAAACAACTATCATAATTTTCAATCCTAAAGTTAAGATTGGCAGGTAAATAACTGATTTTTTCACTAATGTTCCCATTTTTAAGAACCCTATACCAGTTATAAAGTTCATCTTCGGTTTTGTTAATGTCTTTTACATAAGAAGTCTGTCCAACTACTTCGCCAGTATTATTGTCAACTTTCTCTACTACTGCGGTGAGGATATTTTTATCCTTTTTCAATGCAACTGCATAATGATCGTACCTTTTCATTTTTACTACCTCTCTCTTTCTTTGATGTATTAATTATACCATAGATTGTTGAGGCTGTCAAGCACTTTTTTTAACCTTTTTATTTTTGTTCGGCTTGTCTGTTCCTCTCTCAACCTTACAAGTAAATTATACACCTAAAAAACATAGAAGTCAAGCGTTTTTTGGGAATTTGAAAAAGTTGCACAATTCAGACAATTTTGAGTTTAAAAATGAGTTGTCAGATAATTCAAGCAATTAACCGTGCGACGCCTGGGTCGCCGCACGGTCAAAAAAGACACCCTTTCGGGTGTCACGGAAGAGAGAGTTACAAATTCTCGATTTCTTCACGGCATTTATTAGCATAGGCTATAAGTTCATCTTCACAGTTTTCAACTAAATCTTGAGCAAACATACAGATACCTACTATCTCCGCTTGTTTGGTCTTTTTATGCTGTCTAAAATCTTCATTGTTCTTAAAAAATTCCCAATCTCTCATTTTTCTTACTGTTGTAACTTCACTATCCATAAAGACTTTTGCCTTATCAACAATTTCTCTATCTGTCATTTTATCCTCTTTCCGAGGGGTTTTAAAACCCCTCTATACATTTTTTAAGTTTTCCGTAAAACTCTGCACATTCTTCTGTATTAGACTTTACAAAGTTTACTGCCCATTCATTCGCTAAATATTCCATTTTTAAATCCCAATAGGCTTTGAAGAAACAGTAGTTATCATCACCCCTATACGCGCCATAGGCTAGTTCTATTATTCCTTTAGTAGCGGTATCAATATCTATTTCTTTTTGAGTGATTTTCCCTAATGTTTCAAAATGTCCTATCTCGTGAAGTATGGAGAACAGGAGCATTGGAACACTGATATGAAACTCCTCTTTTAGATACCTCTTGAGTGCCACATTTGCAGGCGAGTTATCAGGTTCGTCAAGCGTATAGAAGATTAAATCGGATTCAGTATCCATTGAGAATTCTACATCTTCTACCGGATTATAGCCGAAACTTTCAATAAAATCTTCGATAAGTTTCTTTGCTTTCTCTCTTGCGTTTTTCATTTGTCTACCTCTCTTTCAGTAAAGGAACAGAACACTGATTTTTGTTTACCATTCCTTTTCTTACCTTACAATCTGATTATACACCCATCTAATTAAAAAGTCAAGCTAAATTTTGCTTGCAAAGTGTTAAATTATTGTGGGAATTGCACCAAGGTGTCAGACAACTTGTTTTCCGCCAAAAAATAGTCAGACTATTCCGACAATGCCAAAAACTGTGCGGCACGACCCTCGCCGCACAGTCAAAAAAAGAAAGCCTTTCGGCTTTCCTTTTTACCTTTCGCTCCACCACCCACTTTTTGTGCGGAAGTGGGCAACCGCCGAAAATCAGACAAGCTTAATATATAACTTCTTGTTCTTGCCCTTACCGTCCTCATACTTAGTTACGGAATCCTTTAACTTAGTAACATTTGCGGTAATTTTCTGAGGGCTTACCTCGGTTTCAAACTGAGCCTGTACTGCCTTTACAAACTCTCCGTAAGTCATAGCACCGTCAGCAAGCACTTCAAGAATCTTCTCACGAATCTGAGCGTTAAACTTATCGTTCTCGGTCTCAGTCTTTGAAGTGGACTTCTTAGAAGCCTGCTCGATGTCCTTATCCATACGAGCGATAATCTCTGCCTTGAGTTCCTCAGAAATCTCCGGATTCTCTCCGTTTACAAGAGCCTTAATAGTTGTATAGATGTCCTTCTTAGTAATCTTAGTGTTCTCTGCCATTATGATACACCTCTTTCATATATTCTTATTGATGTCTTAGGGCAACATCCGACCATATTCAGTTGTATGTAAGGTTTGTTTATTGAGTTTACCTTACCAAAGCTCCGAAATTGACTGTCCTACCTTTGCACTTCGTTGCCTTGCAAGGACTTCTAACGAGTGAGTTTGTAGTATTTAAGTCGCTTTCCTTACCTTGTGTATTTATTATATCATAGATTTTCGAGATTGTCAAGCACTTTTTAAAACTTTTTTAAATTTTTTAAGTGGTACGGATTCTTGATTTCTCTCTCATCTTGTAAATATATTATAGCAAAAAATTCTCAAAAAGTCAAGTGCGACTTTTTAGGATTTTTAACCTAATTGTCTGAAAATTTAAATTAGATCTTGAAATTGTCTGACAATATCTTCAATGCGAAAAACTCTGCGGCGCCGGGGTCACCGCAGAGCCAAAAAAGAGCATAGGATTTTCCTATGCTCTTGTGTGAGTCTTTAAGACTCGGTATAGCCATCTTCATAACCAGAAATGTATCTGTCAAACTCGTTAGAACCTTCGGGGTAAGGATTGTTAATGAGATAGTTGAAAATTTCTCCGTCAACACTGTCACTAACTGCATCATCCCAACCCTTGTTATATGCTCTGTCAATACCATTCAGCAACTCTTTCTTGATTTCAAGTCTTTCAAGTTTAGTCTGTAACTGTGCAATTTGACCATCAATGTTTCTAAGTTTCTGTTCTTTGATTTCAGCTTTTCTGTTTTCAATATCCGTAAGAAGTGAAGCAATATCCGAATCAAATTCATAAACATTAATCTGCTTGATTACTCTGTTACCACAGATATAAACTTCAATATCTTCCTTGCCGACTATCTTGATAATGTCAAGATTAACAAGGCTACGCAACTGCGCCCCTTTAAGTCCTACATCTCGACCTCTAAAGATAAGAGTATTTTTATCGCCTCTTGCTTTAACGATTGCGCCGAGTACCATACTTACATTCATTTTACTGTCTACAAGTTTCTTGACTATCCATCTGTAACTTCTGTCATTTATTCTGTTGTTTCTGTTTCTCATTTGTTTTACCTCACTTTCTTATTTTAAGAACAATAGCAACAATAATGAAGATAATGATTGCTAATCCCAAAGGAATCCACAAAGGTGCTAACACCCATAACCACGACCACTCAATAACGCCACATAGTTTTAATACTATGAACACTATTGTAAGTAGTCCACAAAATCCGATTCCGCCTGATGTTCCATTGTTGTTTTCACTCATTTTTTCTACCTCTCTTATTTTTTTTTATTTTTGTGAGCAAGTATCTTAAATAAAGGTACTTGCTAAACAACCTACTGTAACAACTGTGCAACCTAAATCTTTTACCTTATCGGCTTTAGGTCTGTGCAAAAGTACGCATCTTGTAATACTGATAATGTTGGCAACAAGGTAAATACTCTGTCCTACTATATAAGATTTACCGATTGTAATCTGACCTAAAATCAGAAGTGCGAATACCAGATACTGTGCGTTGACGATTAATTTCTCTTTCATTTTGTTTACCTCTCTCTCTCTCTTGATGTATTTATTATACCACCAAAAAATCGGAAAGTCAAGCATTTTTTTAAGGAATTTAGCCAAAATCAAAAAGTTCCACAATTCGATCCCAAAATTGCTATTGTCAGAATATTCAGTCAAAAACTCGTGGCGGCGCCCGCACGCCACGAGCCGAAAGGCTTTCACCTCTCGGCTCGCTTGGAGTGATTATTTATCACAGACGGTAGTAAACCCTGTCTGTCAGTTCCTCAACCTGACCTGATTCATCTAAGTAATAGAAGTCATTTTCGGTAATTTCGGAACGATTCCAAAGGTAGTTCTCAATGGCTTCTTCTACCTCTGACCACTCAAGGTCGTCCAGTTCTTGAGAAGAATGCTCATCGATGTAGTCAATCACCTCGTCAATCTCGATTTCGAGTTCCTGTCCGTCCTCATCGGTGAGAACATAAATGCCATTGTCCTCGTAGTCCTCAGCATCTTCATCAAGTTCGGACTCTGTGGTGTTGAGATTGTCGGCGATTGAGCGGAGAACTTCGATTGCGTTGTTGTTCTCACCGTCCGCCTTACCGGACAGAAGAACGATTGCCTTGATTGCCTTGTCAAGTTCGTTAGTTTTAAATCTGTACTGTACTCCATTGATGTTAATTGTTGCATTAATTGTCATTTTTCTACCTCTTTCTTCTTGTGTGTTTTTTATGTGAGGAGAGAGGGCTTATGCCCTGCTCTCTCTCTGTGCTTTCCTAAATGCTACTCTCTTATCCCTTAATTCCCTTGCCTTATCATCAAGTGAGGGTGTTTCGGGAATAGGAATATAGTGTCTGGTGATGCCTAACCCTGTGGTTTCCTGTTCCTTGAGTGCTTCTGCATAAGAAGTTGTGTGAAAGTTGCCTACTGAATACGCTACGCTTGTCATTTTGTTTTCCTCTCTTTCTTTGTTTCTGTAATTATTATATCACAAGTTTTTTATTTTGTCAAGCACTTTTTTCAACTTTTTTATTTTTTTCTTTAGTTGGTGTTCTGTGCTTTCCCTTACCTTGTAACCTAATTATACACCTAAAATAGCCAAAAGTCAAGTCTAACTTTTTGGGAATTTGAGCCTAATTGTCTAACAATCCCAATTTGCTTATCAAATTGTCTGACTATTTCATTAATGCTAAAAACTGCGCGGCGCCGATGGTGTCGCGCAGTTAAAAGGAAAGAGAGGCTCGCGCCTCTCTTATTTTTAGGTTAATACTGTTTTACAGTTGTTAACTGACGGAAACTCTTTCAGCACTTCGAGAACATCTGTCACAAGCGTTTCTTCGCTTGAATTTAAGAAGTTTTCAGCACTGCAAAAGGTCATCAGCGAGGTTTCGTCATTAGTGTACTGAATGACTATTGTTCTCTTACCTTTTGCGTAAGCATAGCCACTTTCCCAATTAGTACCTGCTGTACTGTTGCGACCTGGTGTTATCATTAAGTAAGTATCGCATTTTTCAAGTGCTTCTACATCTTTTTCAAAGACTTTTCTTGCCCATATCTCTTGCGACATACCCCACGCATTTTCTATTTTGATTTCAAATGGTACATACACATCATACCCCTCTGATTTTATTGCTTTTGCTACTTTTTCTAATAGCGGTCTTTGGTCTTTACCGCAACTACATGAAAGAAATATCATTTGTTTTTCTCCTCTCTTTTTATTCCTTCCCACAATGTATTGTGGTATTCTTGTGCAAACTCTAAAATTTCATAGGTGGTTGACGGGAAACTCTGCCGACTTGCGCAATGTGCAAGCCACTGATAAACCAACCATTCGGGATATATCCAATCGGCTTTATCTTCATAATCTGAAAACCGATACATCACATCAGGGTGCTTTGTGCTTGCACCCCATAATTCTAAATAAGTGTCTTTTGTATCTACTCTTGAATAAAACTTAATAACGGTCATTTATTTTTCCCTTTCTGTATTTCTTTTAACTTATTGGTAACTTTTGTTAACTGTTTTGTTTTGCGCAAGTACCATATTCTTCCTTTAGATAATTTATATCCTTCTTTTAAAACTTTTGCTACATCCTGTTCGGTAAAATCTTCTACTTCATCAAAACCGCCTGCAAAATATACATTTCTATAAATTATCAATTTTTCCCAACCAAAAGGAAGTTTAAGTATGCAAGCATGGTCTGCATCGTATCCATGATGTTTAGAAGCTTTTCTATGCTTAAATGGAGTATAGATTAAAAAGAAAGGAATTGCAATAAACCAAAGGAATGTTATGAATATATACTCTAAATTTGGTTTAAAAGTGTTATCTATCCATAATACAACCACCATTCCAACTAACCAAACAATGATACAGATTAAAATGATTTCTAATGTAGTCATAATCACCCTTCCTTTCTTAATGCCTGTTTCAATTCTGCTCTTGACGGATGCTTTGCATCCTTATGTGTGCGAGTGCCGAGATTCATTCCCCAGTCTATGCGGAGGGCTTTCGCCCTCTGCTTTTTCTGATTCTTTTCTACCATAATTACCACCCCACATTCATCATTTCTTTTTCAACTAACTCTGTTAAAAAGTCTACTATGTTTCCGTTGGCATCCACCGTTCTGCCTAAATCCCAATCTTTGCGGACTTCCGCACTATCATCAAAAAGTATTTGTTCTGTGAATGTCCTGTTCCTTGTTACGTTCTGTTTGGGTGTTCCGTATGCAACAATGTTGATTTCGTCAGCGGGGAACTCATATCTTTCTATCCATTCCCTTTTAGTTTTGTCAACTCTTGCCATAAACTCTGGTGTACTGTCCTTTGCTAACCAACTTGTTATAATAACCTTGTAACCATACATTCTTTTGAGAATGTCAAGCAGTGTATTTATAACAACCATATCACATAATGGCTTCGCTTCGGCATAAGGTCTTTCATTTTCCGCCCTAAGGTCTGCTAACCATCCCTCTACTCCATAGAGATTGGCTATTGTACCGTCCATATCAAATACCAATGCTTTATTCTTTCTCATACTGTGTACCTCTCTTTCCCTTTCTGTGTCTTAATTATACACCTAAAAAACTAAAATGTCAAGCACAAATTTGAGTATTTCTGTTGTGATTATTTGGGGAATTTAGGTGAATTGTCTGACAATTCACTAATCCGAGCCGGAATTGTGCAAACTGTCTGAATTGCGTAAAAACTGCGCGCCACGACCCTCGGCGCGCAGCCAAAAGACGATTGAAACGGGCAGGGAGGCGCGTGGCTCTCTCTGCCCTGTAAGTTTTGTTTTGTTACAGTAGTCGGAGTTCTCAACTGAGAACTCCGTTGAGCATTGTCTTGCTCGTAAGGTAATCCCTACCCCAACCACGCACCCACGCTAGAGCGTCTGTGTATCTGTTCGGCTTTGCCGAAAGGAGAACGGACTTGCCATCTGAAATCTCTGCGCCGAGCAAAGCCATTCCGAAGGTGTTCTTGCAAGCCTTCAACTTGCTCTGGCAAGTAGGAAGGTCTGCGGTGAAGGATTTGCTGAGAATAACTTCCTCAGCATTAGCGAGCATTGTTACGGTAAGTGTGTACTTTTTCATACTTGATTCCTCTCTTTCTTTTGATGTATTAATTATATCATAGATTTTGACTTTTGTCAAGCACTTTTTTAATTATTTTTGCCGAAAGACTTTAAGTCGGTCTTACTCGCTACACATTTCGTCCGTGCACAGACTAGGCAACATTTGTTCTCAACCTTTTGGCTTAATAAGGTTCGTTCCCTTACCTTGTAAATTAATTATACACCCTACTAATAGAAATGTCAAATACTTTTTAGGTAATTTGTGTTAGACTTTTCAGGAATTTTAGCTTAATTGTCAGACTATTTTGATCCACAAATGAAATTGTCAGACAATAGTCACAAAGGCAAAAGCTCGGCGCGAGCCCCGTCCGCGCCGAGTCAAAAAGGAAAGAGAGGCTTGCGCCCCTCTTTATTTTAATACTAATTATTGCCTAAATCCTCAAGTTGTAGCAGTCATCATCATCATTTCTGTCATCATCATCATCTTCTTCGTCATCTGTGAAGATTTTCTCTTGGCAGTTGTAGCAGATACCGGACACAAGTAACTCCCTATCTTCTGCCGGCATATCGGGAAATGCAGTCTGTATGCTATCTCCGTCAATCCAGTTTTCATATCCTTTTGCTGAAATTTTAATCTCTGTTTTTGTTCTACAGAACGGACACTTTGCTTCCCATATTAAAGCTTTAATCATTTTTATACCCCCTTTATGTGAGGTGTACTGTCTTAGCAGTACACCAACTTCATTCCCTTCCATCCTAAGATTGAAATCTGCTTGCAAGCCCTGCCTACTTCTAAGGCTTCCTTTTTTGTACTGATTCTGTGACACTTATCGATATACCAGATACCTTCAGAGAACCAGATTCCGCAGTTGCCCTTGTATTCCTTGATAAATCTCATGGCTTCTGCTATATCCTTTGTTTCCTTGCCTTCTGTCGCTACCTGATAGCCACTCTTATAGGTGATTGCCTTACCACTCTTTAAAGTGAGTCCATCATTGTTGCCTAACTTCTTTAATGTTCTAATGTTTATCATTTTTCTACCTCTCTTTCCTCAAGGTTCGTTCCCCTTACCTTGTAAACTAATTATACACCCAATATGCGGAAATGTCAAGCGTTTTTTAGCATAATTATAGTTAAACTATTTGCAGGATTTTTGGCTATTGTCTGACAACTCCTGATCCCGATCCTAGAATTGTCTGACAACTCCTATAATGCTGAAAACTCAGCGCGACGCCCGGCCGCGCTGAGCCAAAAAGACAATCGAAACGGGCAGACCGAAGGAGAAAAACCTTTCAGCCTGCCCTGTAAATTTTTAATACCATCCCGCCATGTCAAGTTCGATTAACTGGCTGAGCTTGAACATTTTAAGCGCTTTGCGCTTGGTGATTGGTCCGAATTCTGCAACATACTCGTTGAACTGGCGTTCATCCCAACACTCGTAATATCCATCACCACCAGTGGTGTAGTGCTTTAGCGAAAGTTCCATAAATTCCTTGTAGTTTAAAGGCTTTGCCATTAAATCACCCCCATTTCTCTGCTATAAAGCCAGTCGCTCGGATAAAAGCGTCTGTGTGGCTCGTAGAGTTCCTTTGGCTCGCTTACATCAAAGATACTCTCAACACCGAATGACACGAAACTGTCAAACTCGCAGGCTGTCCAGCAATTATGCTTAACAGTAATCATACCATTTTCAACAGGAACAGTAGCACATCTTGAAGCAACTTCTAATAAACTCGCACTTAACATAATTTGTACCTCTCTTTCTCTCTTTGATGATACTATTATACACTATAAATCATCAAAAGTCAAGTGCAACTTTTTAGGATTTTTGAGCCTATTGTCTGACAATTCTAATATATATTCAAAATTGTGTCGACCATTTGCATCACCTAAAAACTCCGCGCGGCGGTCGGGCGCGCGGAGCCAAAAGGGTATTGAAAAAAGAAAGGCGTTTCCGCCTTTCTTCATCCGTAGATGCCAAAACATCCAAGATACTCAGTGTCCACCTCATCCTCTGCAAAGCACTCTTGACAGTAATAGTACGCTTACCTCTTTAATCATCCTTTGGTTTATATTTTTCAATCATTTCTTGATAATCTTTTTCTCCCCAGAATTCTTTCATTGTAGAAATATATTCTTGAAAACCTGATTTCCATAACTTAAATAAATTATATTGTTCTTTTCGTTTGTACGGGTTATCTGTAATTTTTTTTCCTAACGTTGCCGCTTTATATCCCTGTATATTTGCCCAATCTTCTGGACTCCAGCCATATTTTGCCTCTTCTGCTGTCATATAATCACCTCCTTAACAGTAAACCAAACTCATATCCGACCATTTGAGAATTGAAATCTGCTTGCACGCCCTACCAACTGTAAGGGCTTCTCTTTTGGTGTTTACTCTGTGGCTTTTGTCTATGTACCAGATACCATCTGCAAACCAGATACCACAGTTTCCGTTGTATGCCTTGATTGACTTCATAGCAACCTTTATATCGGTAGTTTCGATACCCTCAGTTGCTACTTGATAACCACTCTTATAAGTAATCTTGTTACCGTTCTTGAGTGTTAAACCGTCATTGTTTGCTAACTTCTTAAGTGACCTAATGTTTATCATAGTGTGTACCTCTCTCTCTTACTTTCTGAATTTATTATACACCCTAATTTCCAAAAAGTCAAGCACTTTTTTAACTAATTAGTGTTAGACTTTTCAGGAATTTAGGCTTAATTGTCTGACAATTCCAGTCGGATCCAGAAACTCCAGAAGCCTCTGCCAGTGCCTCAAGCCACGCGCGTCGTCCGTGCGCGCGTGGTCAAAAAAAGGAGGGCTTGCGCCCTCTCTGTGCTTGCTTTTCGGCTTTAGAGAATTTCACCCTCGCCGAACTCGTCCAAGAAGATGTTCATCGCTTCGCAGAACTCCTGGTAGTCTGTCAGGTCGGAGAAGTCTGTGACTTCCTCGTCCTCGAAGTCATCTTCCTCAGAGTAGATGTACTCCCCGTAGTTAATATGCTCGTCATCCGCATATTCTATGCTGATTAATTCCTCGCCTGCGGGAATCTGGTCGAGAACATCCTGCATAATTCTCCACTTGTTCTCTAACTCGTAGTCCTGTACTATGAACCTGTAAGACTGCCTCTCCTGTCCATATGCCTTTGCGCGTGTGTAAGCCTTAATAATAACCTCGTCACCAAATAATCTTCTCATACTGTATATCCTCTCTTTCCGTGTTGTGGGTATGGCTACCGCCCTCCCCTTGTCTACACCCTTATTATACACCCTAATGCCCACCGTGTCAAGCACTTTTTGGGGTAATAGTGTTAGACTTTTTGGGATATTCGGATCCGGTGTCAGACTATTTCCAGCCGATGCCCAAATTGTCAGACAACTCCAGTGTTGCGTTTAGCGGCGCGGTGCGGGCACAGACCGCCGCGACCGCGCCGCCCAAAACAGGGTAAGGCGCTCCTATGAGCGCCCGCCGCAGTTATTGTTTTATGCTATTACTACGTAGTTGTGAGTAGATGTGATGAGGAAGTAGGTTTCACACCCGAACACCTTAGCGTATATTGAGAAGTGATAACAATTTCCCGTATACTTCTCACTGACGAAGTCCCCGAAGAATCTCTTCCACTTTTTCTGTATAGCCTTTTTTTCGTTTGAGGGGTTCTTATACAACTCACTGAAAGAGGTTGTTCTGTTGCTATTGTACTGTGCTATGATACTCTGACCCAGCTTGCTATTACGGTCTACATCTTCAAAAAGTCTTCCGTTGATTTCTCTTGTTTTCATATTATACCTCTCTTTCTATGGGTGAGGGCTTAAGCCCTCACCTCTTCTCTGATAATGTACGCTATATTGTCCCCGTGTTCCTCAAGAAACATTGTAGCTTCATCATAACCCTCAACTACTACCAGTGCGCCGCACTTCATTCTTACAAGCATCTTATACATATTTTTATCCTCTCTTTCCTTTATTTGTTAGAGTGGGTTTATGCCCACTCTCCACTATAGCCGATCCATTCGGGGTGTCTGATACTATACTCTACTCTATACTCAAACACCATACCTTCATCGTCACTCTCAAGTGATACAAGCATATCGTACATAATATCGGATACGGTATCCATATCGTACTTGTTACCATCACGCATATTGATAACCTCGATAAAGTCAGTATCCTCAAAAGTCAGATACACTTCCTCTTCCTTGTAGCGTACTCTTACAACAACAGTATCCTCAAAAAAAGTCTTAGAATAATACATAATTTTTACCTCTCTTTCTTTTGATGAATTAATCTTACCACATTTTCAAACTTTTGTCAATAGGTTTTTGAAAAAAATCTTAAAAATTTTTTTCCTCTCTCCCTCTTGACTTGAGTCAAGTATACACCTAAACTTTCTAAAAGTCAACAACTTTTTTTCAAAAATAAAATAAAAGTTTATTTGCTGAATTGTTTGTAGGGGGTAAACAATTTAATTGAATTGTCTGAAAATTCAAAATGTTCTGACAGTAATGAAAATTGATTGAGTAGGGGGACTATTGTGTGAATTTTATAAACAATTCTAAAAATTGGCTTTTGCCA
>Ga0265299_10002783_pt1 | contig 17543 bp, 17 predicted proteins | sample AusTroGonzalo_MG_4_FD_193485 | JGI IMG/M metagenome (GOLD analysis project Ga0265299, IMG submission 193485) | Bovine rumen microbial communities from tropical cattle in Woodstock, Queensland, Australia - Gonzalo_02 | ecosystem: Host-associated > Mammals > Digestive system > Stomach > Rumen ... | reverse complement strand
GATTGGTTTTAACATTTCATCAGCAAAGATGTCCACACATAGTAAATTCCTCACCTCCTGATCTTCTGTCGATACGGTATGTATATGCCTTTTTTCGGTTCTCGACCCTTTTGGACTATAATGGCGGTATATGTATTCCACTGCCTGTTGGGCTTCTCCACAATATGATTCTTTGCCATACACCAGCCCGTTGGGGATGAATATTTCAGCGGTGTGTTCGCTGTCGTAGCTCGTCAACATCCGTTCAATATCCACCGAATGGTCTTTGTCGGGGTGTGTCCATATAAAAGCATCTATCTTCTTGACGCCTTGACTGTCGAAGAGTGTTTCCAGATGATTATACATCTCTCCGCCTTTGTTTTGGCAATAGCAATCCGTAAGCACCGTGAACAATGCATCATCTCCATTACAAAGCAATAATACTATAGACTCTCCCATTCCAGGGTAGCCTATAGTGTAGATTTTAAGTAGTAAATCTTCGAAGTGCTTAATCCTTAATGGTTTCAATCTCACGACTACGATAGGGCTTTATACCAGATGAGACATTGCTGGGGTTAACCATGATTGAACGACTGCGGACTACTCCTGAGATTGTAGGGGAAACCTCTCTTGATGCACCCACAATGTGCATAGCTTTTATCTCTTTATATGTATATGTTTTCTTCATTGAGCAAATTCTTCTGAAAAACAGCGGGTTACCTCTGTTTTGCCACAACTTTCCATTTTCTTCAACGTGTCATCAGCCAAAGATGATTTTTCCCCATCAGGATTACATACGGACACTATTGATTTTATGAAAACATGACATAACACTTCCTCTTCGCTATTCTCCCGCTTAGAAATACAACGTATCAAGTCAGCTCGCATAATTTCACGCTGATGGGTGTCTGCGTAGCGGCTGTCTATGACGGTATCAGCATCCAAATCGCCAAAAGCACTTCTGTCAAGAATGCTCCAAACATTTTCTTGCTTGAATGCAGTAAAATAATTCCCTATCAGCGACACATCCACAATGTCGAGGAACGACACGAATTTGTCAATCTGTAGGTATTCTGCAAGATACAGTTGGGATAAATCAACTTCTTGGGATTTCGTTTTCACAAGTATATAATACTGCGAAATAAGGATTTTTGTTTCTACATCTTTTATCTTGGTGTTGAAGATATATGTTCTACTATCCCTCATGATATAGTCCAAAGGAATCCGAAGCAGAGCCGCTACAGTATCTACATCAACCAAATTTTCGCTCTCATCATCCGTCAGTTGCCTCACTGCAAACCTTGTTCCAAGTTTGTCAGACAACAGCTTGATATAGTCATCTAAAAAGCCTGGCTTGCTAAAGAATGTACAACGTAGTGTCTGCGACAACCGACACTCATGTATGCTTGATGTATATTTCTTAAATTTGCACATTTCGTCACAATTATTGTTGTTTAGGACAACAATTTGTCTATTTGGGATGCAAAGTTACAATAATTTTGTGGTTTTCCCAAACAAATTTCTAAAATTTAACCCTTTTATCCTTGAAATTCTGGAAATTGTTGCAAATTGCGACAAAGATTGTCAATACCGCAATCATGATACCCTAATTATGTCTACCCTTTAGCTGTTCCATAGAGCATCACCATCATGTAAACAGATGAATCTTAGTTTTATGTTTCAACAACTATCAGACTTCTTGTTACTGACCTGATAACATTCCTTTTCAACTATAAGGGAATTCCTCAAGCAACTCCCTTTTACCGTGGTTATTTGTGAAAGTCGCATTGGGTTCAAAAAACATAGTTTTATGCTATTCGTTACAACTACTGAATGTTTTCTATCGTCATATGTTCGCTTACAAATACAATCATCGTTATTCTGTAATCCCTTTGTCATTGATTATTTATCTATGACGTTTATGGCAGAATTCATTTTGTATAATGCTGTATTTATGTAATAGCTATTTATTATATTATTTGCATGTTATAGTGTTACAAAACAGTCATGAGATATTATCTATGTGAATATCTTGTAGCAGGCTGGTAGTTCCTTTCAAGCAGTTCCTGCACGTCCTGCTCCTTATAGAGCACCTTGCCCTGACAGTATGTAAAGGGAATCAAGCCCTTGTTGCGGTACTGCTGCAAGGTGTGTCGGCTCACTTTGAGCATTTCCGACAGTTCCTTGTCGGTCATGTATCGCACACCATCCAACAGCGGGCGGTAGTGCTGCGTGGCCTGTTCGTGCAACTCCAGAGCCTTACGGATTCGTCCGTAAAGGTCGGTGAAATAATCCTTGGTGATGATGTCCTGTCCAAACATGGCGATTCTATTTTGATGGGTTGATCACTTCCGTTTCCTCACTCTTTGGCGACTTCTCCACCAGCCCGTCTGCGAGGGCTTTCACATCCTTTGCCTTGTAATACACCCGATGCTGGAACTGCGAGAACGGCAACTTTCCCTGTTCCCGTAGCGAATAAACCGTGCGGCGATCCAACTGAAGACCTGCGCACACGTCAGCCGTGTCGAGCCATTCTTGCTTAGGCAAGCGAACAAGTTCGTGCGTCTCCGGCTGTTTGTCCTCCGTCCGTGCATCCATGCTGGTGATGCGCAAAATAAACTTTTCCACTATCTGGAGGTTTGAAGCCCCTTGATCAGGGGCTGTCGTAAGCTGGGGATATATAAAGATATTTGTGTTTCTCACAAATGATAAACTATTTCGTCTATGCTTAACCCCTTTTGCCAATCATTAGAAAACATGTCAAATCCTCCAATCTCAACTTCACCGCCATTCAATCTGAACTTGTATATACTACCACCTAAATCACCATCGGTTATTTTACTTTCACGCAGTTGCTTTAGGATAGCGTTTCTTGGATAGTATTTCTTTGAGTAATGATACTTGCCCTTCTTGTCGGTAACCCATGCATATCTCGGATGAAGTTTATATCCCTTCTCCCTTAACCATTTCTTTTTGAAGAACGGCATTTCTTCTATTAGTTGCTTTTCTGTTAGCCAGACTTTATCAGCCATTTCATTAGAGCGTTCCAATTCTTCACGAATGGCACGGACAATCTCTTTCTGGAAAAAGCGGTCGTAAGCCATCAGTCTCTGTCTATTAAATCTTCAAAGCGTAGAATATCGTTATCTCTTACCATTCGGAGAATCCTGTTACGTGAATAGAACCAACGGCTTCTTGTGATTACGCCATTCTTATCCATTACTTCAACACGCTTACGAGGAAGCAGATAGCCATACTTCTTCATCCAATCCTTATTAAAGAAAGGAAACATCTTGGAAACCTCATCTGCTGTTATCCAATTTTCCTGTGGCCCTTCCAGTATCTCGATTGCAGCACGTCTAACTGTTGCTATTAAATCAGCCCTTGTGTTTTTGTCTAACTTATAGTAGATGTCACCCATTCTAATTGGTACTTAACATTAAAAATTATTGTTGTCCGCTAAACATTATCATCCTTTCTGAACTCACTATTTCTCAGCAAATTCAGTCAGAGCAATCCTTTCCAAGCCCTCACGCGTGTATGCGCGAGGGCTATTTTTCGGCATGAATCGTATCAGGCGGGCTTTCCATCATGGCAGCCAGTGCCTCCTCCCAGTCTTTCTCGGGATGCTCAAGGAATCCCTGCACGTCGATATAGTACATCAGCATGATGCGCACTATTGTGGCAAGGCCAGAGAAGCTCCATGAGCGGCTGACGCCTTTTTGCAGCAGTGTTATGAGCAGATTGGCAATGAGAGTCACCCACCCCTGTATCTTGATGGCATTGGCGCTCTCGCCGTAGAAGTATCTGAGCGGGAAGTTCTGCTTTATCTGCCTGAAGAGCGACTCTATGGCCCATCTTGCCTTGTAAATGGCCACGATTTCCTCGTATTCGGTGTCAAGATCGTTGGTGAGCAGCCGTATGAGCTTTGCCTGGCCTTTCTTCTTCTCGTCGATATAGGTGACAATGCGTGCATGATGTTCGATAACCTTCTTTGCGGTCTCGCCCGTTTCTTCGTTCTTGCTGTTGACCTCCCTGCGGAATACGACGAATTCCTCCTTCCACTGCATCAGCCCCTTTTCATTCATGTAGTAGGCGCTCTTTATAACCTCATACGTAAGGTTCTGCTTCATCTTGGTCACGTAAATGACACCACGCTGCGTCATCTCCTCGAACTTGGCATAGTCGATGTAGGCCCTGTCGATGGCCAGGATGTCCCCATGGTTGAGTTTGCCGGGACAAAGCATGAAATGGTCGTGGGTGGCTGCCGACGTGAATTCCACATCGCACGGCACGCCCTCATTGCCGTGGATACAGGTGTGCACCTTCATGCCACCCTTCTTCTTCCCAGCTTTGGGATTGCGTCCGACGCCCTTGAAGATGAGGTCGGAGAAGAGGCTTATGGTCGTGGAATCGATTATCTGGAGCTTCTTCATCCATTTTGGCACCTTGCCGGAGCGGCTGTCCGATGAAAGTTTGTCCTTGTAGGCCAGGTAAAGCCCCCGATATATCTTCCCGAATATCTCATGAGGGCGCCGGGCGTTGGCATCTGACAACGTGCTGCGTCTTGGAAGGTCCTTTATGCCCAGATGTGCAAGCTTGCGCCACTCCATCATTGTCGCAGAGGTAATCTCGCGTAATGAGTCGAAGCGCATGATGACGGCATAGAGCATCACCGTGAGGTGACACCATGCATTGAACGTCTTCACGTAGCGCTCACCGCCGCTTTCACGGCTGACTTGAAGAATTTTTTGCTTGTTGAAGTAATTTAGCAGCTGATTTAGTATCGGCTGTCCGAGAAAATGTGTACCTTTGCCCATGATTTGGTTATCGTTAATGTTTGGAAGCTGCAAAGATAACCAAAAGGGCTGAATCTCATGCGAGACTCAGCCCAAATTTTCTTCATGCGCACACGTACGCGAGAATTCAAAGTTTAGCGGACAACAATAATTCATTTTATCTAATTTTGCAATTCTTGCCACATCACAATCTTCTTTCTTTGGTTCTTTAACCATCTTATCTGGGAAAGATAAGTATCTTAGGAGAGTAGGATTTGTATCTTATGGGCTGAAGATACGGACGCTATCACATTGATATTTCGACAGGACTACATTGACGTATTGAGGGGAACACGTACCTTTGAACTGGTTTGAATCAATTTGAACTGCCTTTTGAACCAATTTGAACCCAAGCTAACCCGGCACAATCCGTCCGTTTTCTTTATTTTTGCAAAACGATAAGTAGGTGTTTAAAATTAGTTTTATGTATTTTGGTTTTTATTTGGATGCAGATTTTTCTTTTACCCGAAGGAGCATAGCGGGCTATGTAACTGAGGATAAGAGGAATATGCGCCAAAGAGAAGCTAAAAGACTTGAAACGCACCTACGAATGATCATGTAAACAAATTTTGAATACCTACTTAATTTAATACTGATATAATTATGAAACAGAAACTACTTTTTAGACGTGTTCTTTCCTGCTTGTTGCTAATTGCTTTTTCTGTGTCCTCATGGGCTGGTGTGGAAGAGTCTGTGGTCGATGGAATCAAATATAGATTTGATACTGTCTACAGGGTTGCTTCGGTCATATCAAATAACTATAAAGGTAGTGTAACTATTCCCAGCGAGGTGGAATATAATGGAAGACAATACGTCGTGAAGTACATACGAAAAAAAGCTTTCTCGGAGTGCTTTAGTCTTTCTTCGGTTTCCATTCCTGAGAGTGTGACGTCTATTGGTGATAGCGCTTTCTTTTATTGCTCTCGTCTTGCTTCAGTGACCATTCCTGAGAGTGTGACGTATATTGGTGAGTACGCTTTCCAGAGTTGCCATTATCTTACTTCGGTGACCATTCCTGAGAGTGTGACAGCAATCGGTTATCATGCTTTCTGGAACTGCACTCTTCTTAATTCAGTGACCGTGAATTCCAATGCAATATTTTCTTCAGGTTCTTATCCTATGAGTTATATATTTAGTTCATGGATAGGAGAATATATTATCGGGGAGAGTGTGACAACAATCGGTTATTCTGCTTTCCAAGGCTGCGATGCTCTTAAAGCAGTGACCATTGGAAAGGGTGTGACATCTATTAGTAATAATGCTTTCCGGGACAGCCCGTATCTTACTTCAGTGACCTTGAATTCCAATGCAATAGCATCAAAGGATTATAATGCAAACAGTACTATCAGTAAAATATTTGGTTCGCAGGTAGAGACGTATGTTATCGGGGAGGGTGTGACAAAAATCGGTAGCTATGCTTTCTATAATTGCTCTGCTCTTAAATCACTAACCATTGGTGATGGTGTGACGTCTATTGGCAGTTATGCTTTCAATGGTTGCTCTGCTCTTAAATCAGTAACCATTGGTGAGGGTATGAAGTCTATTGGTAATTATGCTTTCGATGGTTGCTCTGGTATGACCTCAGTGACCTTGAATTCCAATGCTATCGTATCAAGGGCGTATAGTTCTAATTATCATATGAGTGATATATTTGGCTCACAAGTCAAGGAGTATATTATCGGGGAGAGTGTGACGTCTATTGGTGAACGGGCTTTCTATGGCAGCTCTGCTCTTACATCTGTGTCCATTGGAGAGAGTGTGACATCTATTGGTAGTTATGCATTCTCTCTTTGCTCTGGCCTTTCTTCAGTGATTATGCCTAAAGGTGTGACATCTATTGGTCAGAGCGCTTTCTATGGTTGCTCTGGCCTTATTTCGGTGACCATGCCTGAGAGTGTGACGTTTATAGGTGATTTTGCGTTCAATGAGTGTTCTTGCCTTACTTCAGTGATTATTCCTGATGGCGTGCCAGAGATTGGTAAATATACCTTCTATGGTTGCTCTGGTCTTACTTCGTTGACCATTGGTAAGGGCGTGACGTCCATTGGTGAAGCCGCTTTCCGTGGTTGCTATAATGTTTCTTCTGTTACTTTGAAATCCGATGCTATCGTATCCAAGGAGTATGATATAAATAGTAATATAAGGTATCTATTTGGTTCGCCAGAGATAAGAGAGTTTATTATTGGAGAGGGTGTGACATCTATTGGTAGCTATGCTTTCTCAGGTTGTTCCAGTCTTACTTCTGTTACCCTCCCTGAGAGCGTGACGTCTATTGGAGAGTGCGCTTTCTATGAGTGCTCAAATCTTACTTCACTGACCATTCCTGAGCGTGTGACGAAGATTGGTTTGAGAGCTTTCCAGGGCTGCCGTCATCTTACTGCAGTGACCATTCCTAAGGGTGTGACGTCCATTGGTGGTGGTACTTTCTCTGGTTGCTCTGGTCTTACTTCGGTGAGCATTCCTGAGGGCGTGACATCCATTGGTGATAATGCTTTCGCAGATTGCACCGGATTGAAAAAGGCTGAGTTTGCAAGTGTGGAAAGTTTATGTCGAATATCGTTTGGCAGCGCGAGTGCTAATCCCCTCTTTAATGCCCACCATCTCTTCATTGATGGTCAGGAGGTGACGGCTTTGGTTCTCCCTGCGGGAATGACGTCTATAGGCGGATATACTTTCTCTGGTTTCTCTGGTCTTACTTCGGTGATTATTCCAGAGAGTGTGACGTCTGTTGGTGAGTGGGCTTTCTATGGTTGCTCTGGTCTAAGCTCTGTGACTATTCCAAAGAGAGTGACGTCTATAGGTGAGTGGGCTTTCTCAAACAGCTCTGGTCTTACTTCTGTGACTATTCCTGAGGGTGTGACATCTATTGGTCGTTATGCGTTCAAAGATTGCTCAGGTCTTACTTCTGTGACTTGTTGTGCGATGATTGTTCCGACGACTGGTAGTGATGTGTTTTATAGAACTCCTCAAAGAAACTCCATTCTCTACGTACCAGCCTCTGCTATTGAGGCATATAAGGCGGCAGAACAATGGAACGAGTTTGGTACGATTTTGCCTATTTCCTCTGGCTCTGACTCAGCCTGGGAGACCATAAAGAGCGAGGCAGAGTCTCTGGCTTCCGACAACGATGCTGTGGCAGTGGGCTTGCTGCGGGATGCTCTTGCAGTGGCCTATGCTGTGACGACGGCCACCGAGAACGACATGGTGACCATGCAGTCTGCGATAGACCAGTTTAAGCGGAACAATGCCGACGTGGTGAGCGACCAGACGGCGAAGGTGGCAACCAACGGGTGGAAGAAGTTCGACGGTACGGCCGCAGGTGTATGTGCCACGCAGTATGCTCCTGCCATCAATACGTATGATGGGCGTATCGGAGTGCAACTGGCAGAGGTGTTTGAGGGCAATGGCAACCGCACGGGAACCATCATCTATCAGGACATCACGGGTCTGACAAATGGTACGTATAGAGTGGGCTTCTATGCCAATGCGTTCTCTACCTCTAACCGTGACGGCTTTGAATGCACCATGGCAGACGGTGCAGAGGATGTGGCCTATGTGTTTGCCAACGGCCAGCAAGCCTTCATCGCCGCCTACATAGCCACAAGCACCACGGAGAATGATTTCCGTGAATTTGATGTGGAGGTGACCGACGGCACGATCCGTCTTGGCTTGGGCAAGGCTGAAGGTAAGGACAAGAGCACCAACTGGCATACCATGCAGATTTATCAGCTCACGTGGTTCACTACAGCTAAGGCTCTCTACGCACAGGACAAGGCCACTATGTCGGCACTCATCGCAGAGGCTCAGGCTCTCAGAGAGAATCCATATAAGCTGAATGGCAAGGCTAAACTGACTAAGGCCATCTCCAACGCTCAGACAGCACTGGAGAACAACAGGTTGACCATCGCAGAGTTTGAGGCTGCCATTGAGGCACTGCGCACAGCTATGAATGACTTTGAGGCTGCCAACTATGTTTCGTTTGATGGCACTTACTATGTGAGGAGCGCTGATGGCAAGTATATGGCAGCAGGACATGAGTGGGGTACTCGCGGCATTGTGAACGAGACGGGCCTCGACCTGATTGCAGCTACCAATAGCGAGGGCAAGGTGACGCTGGATTCCCGCGTGAGCAACGGCGGTGACAACCACTTCCTTGGCTCTAATCTCTATATGGATGCAGGAGCTTACGGATGGACGGTGGAGCCAATGAACGAGACGGGCTATAGCATAAGCAACGGCATACAGTATATCGGTGTGGACGCGGAGGACAATCTCGTGATGAGCGACACACCCGTGGAGTGGAGGTTTGTGCGTGCGGAAACGGTGCTTAAAGCGCGCATGGCCAGTCTATCGGGAGCAACGGAGAGTAACCCAGTGGACGTTACTTGGATGCTTGGCAATCCTAACTTTAACCGTAACGACCAACGTGTGAGCGCATGGCAGGTGAGCGAAGACTGCACCAGCAAGAACTTCAATGGCGGCAACAATGTGAACAACTGCGCAGAGTCGTATCATTCAACATTCACCATCAGTCAGACTCTGAGTGATATTCCTGCCGGCACCTACGAGCTGACGGCTCAGGGTTTCTACCGTCAGGATGAAGGATTGACGGAGAACGCACCCTTCTTCTTCCTCGGCACGCAGACGCAGTCTCTTGATGAGATGGGTGTGCTGCCCGATGCCAATGGCAATAATCTAAACGATATGACCGATGCCTCAGCAGCCTTCAGTGAGGGTGTCTATACCATCAGACCTATCCACTTCTTAGTGGGTGAGGGAGAGAGCCTTACGTTAGGTGTGAGTGGCGTGGCCACGCAGCAATGGGTATGCTTCGACAACTTCCGCCTCTCGTATCTCGGTCTGGATAATGTAACGGGCATCAGCCCCCTCCAGCCCTCTCTCAAAGGTGAGGAATCTCGGGATGGTAAGTACATAGAGAACGGCCGTATCGTCATCGTGAAGAACGGCAAGCGCTACAATGTGGCAGGACAGCGAGAGGTTAAGTAGGTGTACAAAATTATTCTAAAATCTGTGGTGCGTATTTAGTAACGCAATTGTTCCAGATAATTGAGGTTGGAAAGGTCACATTCCTTGGCTACGCGCTGCCAGACAAGGTGGGTGGAGCCGGAGGCTGCTGTATCAAGGCGATAGATGCCGAGGAAGGTGTAGGAGGTGTCGGATGGAAGCCCCTTCATGAACGTGATGCGTAATTCATTAAACGACGTGGCACGAAGGTAGTTATCGGCGTTGCGCATCGTGATGGCTGATTGAGGGATGTCCGTGGTGTCGGCAGGCAACCAGTATTCAGTGATGGTAGGCATAAGGCTGTCGGGATTCCCCTCGTTGTGCCAATCTGAATGGTGGAACTCTGGCCCCCAGATGATGATGCCCTGATGATGCGGCAGTGGTTGGCTCCAAGGTATATTACCACTGTCGAAAATGCCAAAGAGGCTGAGATATTCGTCTGATGTCAAGAAGGATTGCCCCGATTGAAGCACAATAGCAGAGGTGGACTGGTGCTGCTTAAATAGAGAGGTAAACGCAAACACCACGGCAAATAGAAAGCTGAGAAGAATACCTGTAAAGATTGCTTTTCGCAGGAAAGAGGAGCCGTCTTTCTTGTTTATCGTAGCTTCAGGGCCTTCTATAGCGACTTTCGTGCTATCATCTGAGGTTCCTGTCTCATTTTCATCTACGGTTTTATCCTCTACTGCCACTTTCTCTTCCAAGCAGAAAGAATCCCAGTCTTTTTTTCCGACGAACTGAGCCAATACATCTAATGTGCTATGGCGTGGCATACCAGAACTTGTGATATAGCCCCAAATGCGCTTGAGGGTGCTCGCGCTAACACGTTCACCCAGACGTTCCTTGATCAGTTCCGACAGGTAGTCGAAATCCTTGGGAGTAAAAATTTTGCGACAAGCCGTCTCCTTGACGGCTTGTCGCAAACGTATAATATGTTCCTTGTTTTCTTCCAAGTCTTAAATAGAACTCTTAGAGTCCGAAGACCTTGGCGAGACCATTGTCAACGCCACCGAAGCCCATGAAGGCCATGGCGAGGAGACCGGCCACGACGAGGGCGATGGGCATTCCCTGCATTCCCTTGGGAATATCCATCATGGCCAATTGCTCACGGATGGCAGCGAAGATGGTGAGGGCAAGGCCGAAGCCGAGGGCTGTGCTCACGGCAAAGACGACGCCTGTCAGCAGGTTGGGTTCCAAGCCTTGGGCATTGTAGGTGTTCTGAGCCACGAGGATGGCCACGCCGAGGATGGCGCAGTTGGTGGTAATCAGGGGCAGGAACACACCGAGGGCCTGATACAGCGCGGGCGACACCTTCTTCAGGATAATCTCCACCATCTGCACGAGGGCGGCGATGACGAGGATGAAGGCGATGGTCTGCAAATACTCCAGGTTGTAGCTCACCAAGAGACCTTGGATGAGGTAAGTCACGATGGTGGCAATCGTGAGCACGAAGGCCACGGCGGCACTCATTCCGAGCGCCGTATCGACTTTCTTCGACACACCGAGGAACGGGCAGATTCCGAGGAACTGCGAGAACACGATGTTGTTGACGAAGATGGCCGAGAAAAAGATTAAGAGATAAGCCATAATTGAAGACCCCCTCCCCGCTCCCCCTCAAGGGGGAGAGTTGAATGTATTTGAGCGGATGAGGTGATTAGGGTCATTCTTTTAATCGTTTATTAAATATATTCAATTCTTGAAAGGTGACCACCCTCCCCCTCAAAGGGGAGTGAGGAGGGGGTCAGATTTTCGCAGTCTTCTTCACTATTGCAATCAGATAGCCCAATGCGATGAAGGCACCGGGGGCGAGGACGAAGAGGAGCATTCCGAAGTCCTCGGAGTAGATGGTGGTGTCGAAGAGCTTGCCAGTGCCTAAGAGTTCGCGGATGCCACCGAGCAGGGTGAGGGCGATGGTGAAGCCCAGACCGATGCCTATGCCGTCGAAGAGGCTCTCCACGGGACCATTCTTGGCGGCGAAGGCCTCGGCGCGACCGAGGATGATGCAGTTCACCACGATGAGCGGGATGAAGAGTCCGAGGGTCTTATACACCTCCGGCGTGAAGGCTTGCATAATCATCTGAAGGGCAGTTACGAGGCTGGCAATCACGACGATGTACGAAGGGATGCGTACCATGTCGGGGATGAGGCTTTTGATGCAGGAGATGATGAGGTTCGAGAAGATGAGCACAGCCATCGTGGCCAGACCCATCGACATGCCGTTGATGGCGCTGGATGTGGTTCCGAGCGTGGGGCACATACCAAGGAGAAGTACGAAGGTCGGGTTCTCCTTGAGGATGCCGTTAAAGAGGATCTTAAGGAGACCCCCTCCCCGCTCCCCCTCAAGGGGGAGAGTGGTTTGAGCTTGAGAGGTTGTATTCTTATCCATATAATCTTACAGTGTTAGAGATTACAATTCTTGAGAGGTGACTACTCCCCGCCCTGACGGGAGGGGTCGGGGGTGGGTCTTCTGGTAGCCCCTGTCTGTGCATCAGCGCTATTGGCTCCTCCTGCGGCATAAGCGTGGAAGGCCACGTTGACGGCACGGAGGAAGGCGCGGGAGGTGATGGTGGAAGCCGTGATGGCGTCTACGTCGCCGCCGTCCTTACTGACGGTCAGTTCCTTCTCGCCGGGGTTTTTGCCGATGATGTCGCCCTTCTCGCCTTTCTGGAACCAGAAGCCAGCCTTGGCACCGAGTCCGGGAGTCTCGGCGTGGTCGAGGACGGTGTAGCCCTTGATGGTTCCTTCATCAGAGAAGCCGACGAGCACGGTCAGCTTGCCACCGAAGCCGTTGGGGTCGATGGCTTGTACGGCCACGCCCTTATCGGTGGCGTAGAGGATGACGGGGTTGCCGTTGGCATCTTCGGCTTCGTTGGTCGTCTGCACTTTGGCGTCAGAAACGCCAAGTACACTATTAATACCCTCGGCCAGCGTGCGGGCTTTGTTCTCTTCAATGGGGCCTGCCGTGATTTGGTTCACGTAGGCCAATGCTCCTGCGGCGATGACCGAGATGAGGGTCAGCACGATGAGCATATTGGGAAGTGTGGATGGTAACTTTTTCATAACGATAAGCCTCACCCCCGGCCCCTCTCCCAAGGAGAGGGGAGTATATACTTTCGAAGATGGAGGACTTTCATATTTAAAAGGTTTATAATTCTGGAATAGTAACTACGCCCCTCTCCCCTTGGAGAGGGGAAGGGGGTGAGGCCTATTTCTTCGTTTCACCAAATCTCTTTGGTTTGACATACGTGTTGATGAGCGGAGTGAAGCCGTTCATGATGAGGATGGCGAAGCTCATGCCTTCGGGATAGGCACCGAAGTCGCGGATGAGCACCGTCAGCACACCGATGGCCACACCGTAGATAAGCTGGCCTTTACCCGTCATGGGCGAGGTCACATAGTCTGTAGCCATGAAGCAGGCACCGAGCATGAGACCGCCGGAGAGGATGACCTGGAAGGGGTCGGCATAGCTGGGATCGAGCAGGTGGAAAAGACCAGCGAGGACAAAGACCGTGCCGAGAATGGCGACGGGGATGTGCCAGGTGATGATCTTCTTCCAAATCATGTAGCAGCAGCCAAGCAGCAGGCACAGGGCACTGACTTCACCGAGACAGCCACCGGTCTGCCCCATGAGCATATCGAAAGCCGAAGGAAGTTTCTCCAGGACGTAAGGGTCACCTGCCTTGATGGCTTCCTTCATGATAGCCAGCGGCGTGGCAGCCGTCTCCACATCGACATAGCCCATCTGGCCGCTGACGGGCCAAGTGGTCATCTGCACAGGGAAGGAGATGAGGAGGAAGACGCGGCCCACGAGGGCGGGGTTGAAGGGATTCGTGCCCAGACCGCCAAACGTCAGTTTGCCGATGCCGATGGCCACGAGGGCACCGATGATGATAATCCAAATGGGAAGGTTCGAGGGCAGGTTGAAGCCGAGGAGCAGACCAGTGAGGACGGCGGAACCGTCGCAGATGGTCAGCTTCTCGCGGCCGAGGATGAAGCGTGTGATGGCCCACTCAAAGAACACGCAGGAGACCACCGACGTTGCAAGGACGATGGCCGACCCCAGTCCGAAGAAGTAGAGCGAAGCCACGAGTGCAGGCACGAGCGCGATGCACACGCCGTACATATTCTTCTGCACCGAGTCGCCGCCGTGGACATGGGGTGAAAGGGAAATGATGGGTTTCATAATAGTAAGCCTCACCCCCGACCCCTCTCCCAAGGAGAGGGGAGTATATACTTTCGAAGATGGAGGACTTTCATATTTAAAAGGTTTATAATTCTGGAATAGTAACTACGCCCCTCTCCCCTTGGAGAGGGGATGGGGGTGAGGCTTATTTCTTCGTTATACTCTCCATGTGCCTTGCCTTGATAATGCCCATGACGGTCTGCTTGGCCACGCGGATGTTGTCGAGCAGGGGGCGGTTCGAGGGGCAGGTGAAGGCGCAGGAGCCACATTCGATACAGGAGGTGACGTCGTTCTTCTCGCAGCCGTCCCAGTCCTTCAGGCGGGTGTAGGAAGCGAGGAGATAGGGCTCAAGACCCATCGGGCAGGCGCTGACGCACTTAGCGCAACGGATGCAGGGCGAGACCTCGCCGCGACGGCTTTCCTTCTCCGTCATCAGCAAGAGGCCGCTGGAACCTTTCGTGACAGGTACTTCGAGCGACATCAGCGCACGTCCCATCATGGGGCCACCGCCGATGATCTTGCCCGTATCTTCGGGCAGACCGCCAGCCTCGTCGATGAGCTGCTGCATGGGCGTACCGATGCGCGCGAGGAAGTTGGTGGGCTGCTTCACGCTCTTGCCCGTGACGGTGATGATGCGTTCTATCAGCGGCTTACGCTTGGTCACGGCCTCGTAGATAGCGTAGACCGTACCCACGTTCTGCACGATGGCACCCACGTTGATAGGCAGGGCGGGTGGAGCAGGCACCTGACGGCCGATGACGGCGTCGATGAGCTGTTTTTCACCACCCTGTGGGTACTTGACCTTCAGGGGTACGACTTCGATGCCGGGGTACTGGGTAGCCTTCTCCTTGAGCAGGTCGCTGAGGAGCTTGATGGCATCGGGCTTGTTCATCTCGATACCGATGTATGCCTTGGGGCAGTTCACGGCGTGCTTGATGAGCTGTACGCCCACGAGAATCTGTTCGGGCTTTTCGAGCATCAGGCGATGGTCAGCGGTCAGGTACGGCTCGCACTCTACGGCATTAACGATGATGGCCTCGGCCTTCGTGCCGGGAGGGGGCATCAGCTTGATGCCTGTAGGGAAGGTGGCACCACCCATACCCACGATGCCAGCGGCCTTGATGCGGTTGACGACTTCCTCGGCCGTGATGGTGCCGAGGTCTTTGAATGTTACGAGCTTGTCAGAGCGGTCGATGCTCTCTTCCCATTCATCGCCCTCGACATCAACGACGACGGCCATGCGACGAGTGCCACTGCTGTCGAGCACGGCATCGACCTTGTTGACCTTGCCGCTGACGCTGGAGAAGACGGGGACGGAGAGACCTTTGCCAGCCTCGCCGAGCAGGGTGCCGACCTTCACCTCGTCGCCTTTCTTGACTACGGGCACAGCGGGAGCGCCGATGTGCTGGAACATCGAGAAGACAGCTTGCTTGGGGATGGCAGCGACCTTGATAGGGCTGGCAGCAGAAAGTTTGTTTTCGGCGGGATGTACACCGCCAATATGGAATGTCTTCATATAGTTAAAGAAAAGCCTCACCCCCGACCCCTCTCCAAATGGCGAGGGGAGTATATACTTGATGAGGATAGAGGGCTTTCATATTATTTTGTTTCTGATTCAGGTTTGATTTCAGGTGCTTGTGCCTTAGGAGCCTCAACCTTAGGAACTTCGGTCTTAGGAGCTGTGGTATCTACTCCCCTCTCCCCTTGGAGAGGGGTTGGGGGTGAGGCCGGCTTCTCCTTCCTCGGCGGGAAGTTGAACGCCTGTATAGCCTTCTGCGGACATTCGTCTTCGCACTTGCGGCAGAGCTTGCACTTCTCGGCGTCGATGTGGGCGAGGTTGGCGTCCACAGTGATGGCCTCGAACTTGCAAACCTTCACGCACTTCTGGCAAGCGATACAACCGACGCTGCAAGCCTTTCTCGTCTGGGCACCCTTGTCCTTGTTGTTGCAGAGGACAACGACGCGGCGGTTCTTCAGTCCTTTCAGACGAATCTCGATGATGCCGCGCGGACAAGCCTTGGAGCAGGCACCGCAGGCGGTACACTTCTCTTCGTCCACCTCGGGCAGACCCGTCTCGGGATTCATGCGGATAGCGTCGAACTTACAAGCGTCCACGCAGTCGCCGCAGCCCAGACAGCCGTAGGCGCAGGCCGTCTCGCCCGAACCCAGCATCTGCTGCACGCGGCAGCTCTGGGCACCATCGAACTCAGCGATGCGGGGACGGCTCTCGCACGTGCCGTTGCATCGCACGACAGCGACCTTCGGGGCACTGGCCTCGGCCTTCATGCCGAGGATGTCGGCCACCTTCTCCATCACGGGCTGTCCGCCCACGGGGCAGAGCAGTCCTTCGAGCGAGCCCTTGTCGGCAGCCTTCACGCAGGCTCCGGCAAAGCCGCTACAGCCGGGGAAACCGCAGCCGCCGCAGTTGGCCTGTGGCAGCACCTCAGCCACCTTGCCGATGCGCTCGTCTTCATGCACAGCGAATTTCTTTCCGGCAAAGAACAGGATGAGCGCGGCCACCAGTCCGATGCCTCCAAGAACAATCACTGCAATCAGGATTACATTCATGAGTTTTTTTAAGTTTAAAGATTATTGTTTAATGATTGATTCGGAATGAGAATTGCCTCTGTAGGCGCTTGCGCAAGAAAAGGGCCACGAAGGCGTAGTAGAGAACCACGGACAGCAAAGCCCACAGTGCTCCCTGCGTCTCGTTGCCCGTCAGCCACACGGACAGGAACAGCGTGGGCAGCAACAGGAGCAACGGCAGGCCGTAGGCAATCAGCGCGGCACGCCGTCCGTCGGACAGCCTTCCTTCGAGGATGACCGTTTCCCCGACGCGATAGGACGAGGCGTCGGGCGTACAGACGTCCACCTCCTTCTCCTTCGACTCGGCGCTGTTGCACATTTGCTTGGCCGCACAGCCCGAACAGGCCGACGACTGAACAATGGTCAAACGAACCGTCTGGCCATCAATTTTCTTTACCACTGCATTGTGCTTGATAATCTTTTCCACGTGGTGGTTGTTTGCAAGGTCTACTTGTCAAATGCGCCACAAAGGTAATACATTATTTTTATATAACACGCGCGCACGCAAGAAAATTGTATATTTTCGGGGGACTAAGTGAATTTTCGAGGGTTACGTTGCCCGTAATATTCGGATTTGCCGTAACTTTGTACACAAATGAGTAGCAAAAAGACCATAGATTTCCGTTTTCCCGTGGTGCTGGCTTCGTCTGCGGTTGCCTCTGCGTCCTTCGGAGCACCTCCCACTTCGGAGCAGAGGCCGAACATCGTCCTGTTCATGGTCGATGACATGGGATGGCAAGATACTTCGGTTCCTTTCTGGACGCAGCGCACGCCGCTCAACGACAGGTACGAAACCCCGAACATGGAACGGCTGGCACGTCAGGGGATGCTCTTCACACAAGCTTATGCCAGCCCCATCAGTTCGCCCAGCCGCTGTTCGCTATTGACGGGAGCTAACGCCGCCCGCCATCGTGTAACGAACTGGACATTCC
>Ga0265299_10002782_pt1 | contig 17546 bp, 3 predicted proteins | sample AusTroGonzalo_MG_4_FD_193485 | JGI IMG/M metagenome (GOLD analysis project Ga0265299, IMG submission 193485) | Bovine rumen microbial communities from tropical cattle in Woodstock, Queensland, Australia - Gonzalo_02 | ecosystem: Host-associated > Mammals > Digestive system > Stomach > Rumen ... | reverse complement strand
TACTGACAGGGTAAATGCGTATATCAAATCTGACAACAAGCCTATTTTATTTGTATTTGAGTCGCTCGATTCTGAAAAATATCCAATCCATGCTGATATTGTAAACTTCATTAAACACATATCACAAATAGACAAAGTAAAGGTAATAATTACATCCAGAAACCTTGCCTCGAATGATTTTCCAAATGATTCAACATCAAATTTTGCCGTCATAAAACTTGCGGGTAAGGAAGAGTTTATAAAAATTTTAAATCAGCACGAAATTGAATCTGATGAAGAAACTTATGAGGGTGCATTTATTGCGACAAAAGGTCATTTTTTGTATATTTCACTTCTTATAAATGTTGTTTCTCTGCTGAATATTTCACTGAGTGCTTTGTATAACGATTATTCCAAAAAAAATCTTATAATATTTGATTTTTTAATATCAAAGGTTTTAACACTTATCCCCGACAGATTTTTTAAGACGCTTTGGTTTTTGTCGCTGATAAGACTTGGTGTTTCCGAAGAATTTATGATAAATCAGAAAATTTCGACAAAGGATGAATTGGCTTATTTGACGGAGAGAATGCTCGTTTGCCGTGAAGGGGATATGATTTACATAAAAGATTATGTAAAAGAAACCGTCAAAAAGACAATCAATGCCCAAACTCATCATGATATTCACAAGTATCTGCATGAGCTTTACGAGTCGCAGCTTCCCAAAAAGCCGAATGAACGTGATTTAAAGATTTCGAGAAGCACAATGAGAAGAGAGTCCGCATATCATAAAGATGCGGCTGACAAACCTGTGGAAACTCCTCAGCAGCAGACTAAAAAGACGGTTGATTATAAATATATCAGCTATTCTCAAAGCATAAAAAATGACTGGAATTTTCAGGAGTCCTCAATTTCTTCAAATAATTTTCTTAAACCCGCTCCGAGGGGAATGGAAACAAGAATTAAAAATAATATGAACCAGAGAAAATTGAGATTAACAGATGATGAATTAAAACTGCTGAATAAGCTCAATCTGAATGTTCCGAATGCCGAACGAATAACAAATGACAGGGGCGAAAACAAATATATGTCTTTGCGTGAAGAGTATGCGCAGGCCCGTCAGCCGCAAAAAAATCAGGCTCCAAAACCCGAAAACAATACTCTGAAAGAGCCTGTTGAAACGCTTGCCGATGTAATGGCTGCAGCTTCTTATGCAGAGCAGGAATTTGATTTTGAAAAGGCTCTGAATATTTACGCAAAAGCTTACAATATGACTGAATCTGCGGGGTATAACGAAGCAAAACCGATTATCATGATGCAAACCGCTCTCTGTCACAGAAAAATGCAAAATACGGATGAAGCACTGAGATGTTTTAACATAGCTTACAAATTGTACAGTCCGGTAAACAACGAAAAAGCAAACGAAATTCTGTATAATATGGCTGAAATTTATACCGAAACATATAACCTTGAACAGGCTAAAAATTTGTATGAAAAAATACTTTCTTCAAATCAAAACGGTAATTCGCCTTTTGTGACAAAAGTTCTGTTAAATCTTGCTGAAACGGAATTAAATAATTCTGATTATGAAAAAGCGGTCGTTTATTATATGAAAGCGGTTGAAAGTGCAGAAAATTTACAGGATAAAAAATTAATTTGTGAAAGCACTTTTAAATTCGCACTTGCATACGATGATATGGGAGAGGTCGATAAAGCTTTTAAAAATTATGTAAAATGTGTTCAGACATCTGATGACTATGAAGTAAATCCCTTTGTTTCCTCTGCATATTCAAATATTGCGGGCATATATGAAGAGCAAAATCTGACTGATAAAGCGGCAAAATATTATGAAGAAGCTATAAAAACCGATGAGGCTCACGAAAATTGGGACGGACTTTTCTTTGCTTATTCAAAATTAGCTTCAATTTACCAAATGAAGTCAATAACTCTTGCTATTGATATTCTGAATAAAGCTTTGGATGCCGCTAAAAAACTGGGAGATAACGTTTATCTGGCGTCGACATATACACAACTCGGGGATTTTTATTACCAGTCTAATTCAAATGAAGATGCGCTTAAGTCATATCTTCTTGCAAAAGCTGTCATAATGAAGCAGCCTAACCCTGAAAATATCAGAAAAATTGACGTAAGAATTAATGATATGAAGCAAAGAATGGGTGAGTCAATTTATTCAAAAATAATATCGGAGTTTCAGCCGCAGCAATGATAAATATTGACGAAAACAAAAGGCAGAAACTTGATTTGTTCAGGAAAATTTTTGAAGAATATAATTCTCATACAAACCTGATGAGTAAAAACGACTTGCCGAAAATATGGTCAAAACATATTCCGGACAGTCTGTGCATAAATTTGTTTTTTGAAAAATACGGTACTCCGGAATCAATTATAGATATAGGCAGCGGCGGAGGATTTCCGTCTGTGCCGATGGCGGTTGTTTATGAGCAAATTAATGTGACGGCAGTTGATTCAATTGCAAAAAAAGTAAAATTTCTGAATATTGCCAAAGATAAGCTGAATTTGGATAATTACTTTCCTGTATGTGACAGAATTGAAAATCTGTACAAAAATTTTAAAAATTCTTTTGATGTCGTGACAAGCAGAGCGGTCGCAGATTTGTCAAAAATTATTGAATATTCCTGTCCGTTTTTGAAAAAAAACGGCTTTATCGTTGCTTATAAATCAAAAAATACTGATAATGAACTTGATAATTCAAAAAAAATTATAGAAAAATACAAACTGAAATTAACTGATAAGCTGAATTATTCTCTGGAAAACGGCGAAGAGAGATGCCTGATTGTATTTGAAAAGTAAATATGTAAATAAATAATTGTTTAATTATTGACAAAATCTTCGATTTTTAATAAAACTGTACTTATAAAACTTGGCTTTCAAAAGTTTGTATACAGGGTAAAAGGGCATAAAAATGGCAAAAACAAAAGGATATACCAACGAAACACTGATTGACAAAAAATACAACAGGGAACAATTAAATGAAAGTTTTTCAAGATACCTTTTTGACGGGAACTTTAATGCGTTTTTCCATACATTGGAAATGATAATCAGAACAGAAGATTCAGTAAGCAGTTTTTGCGAAAAAACAGGAATCGGAAAGTCCAAATTGTATCAAATGTGCAGATGCACTTCTGTGCCGAAGTTTGATACCATTATGAGAATTCTCAAAGCTCTCGGGCATGATATAAAAATTGTTTAAGATAAAAATTGCTTGAATAGACGGAAGTAAATTGTGTCTTCCGAAATCAAAATGTTTATAAGGGGCAAATCGTCAGATTTGCCCCTTTGTTATTGCTGTTGTAATTTAGCATTCAGAAAAGGATTAAAATATATGTGAGATTAAGATGACTTTCAGGATTTTTAAACTCATTTTGGCTATAATACAAGACTTTTTTGTTCTGAACTCAGAGATTTAATAAGAATATGTTTTACAGGTGCTTTTGAGATATTTTCTTTTTTATCACTTTTTACAAATTTGATTTCATCATCAATTTTAACTTTTTCAACATTTTTGGGCTTTCTTAATTTTACAAGAGCATCAAAATCGGGTTGCATACTTAATTCAAAATGAAATCTTCCCTGCCTGTAATCAGATTCATGATTGTTTCTCATCAGGGGAAATCCCCATGCAAGTTTTGCTGTAAGGCTTCCGGGTAAGGATATTTTAAGCCCAAGACCTATACTTACCAAAAAATCATTTGAATCATATCCTTGAGCGCCTACACCTGAACCTTTGTACGGAAAAATTCCTGCGTGGTCTGCAAAAACAAAACCTTTTAAGTAATTACCGATAAAAGGAATATATTTCTCTTTATCTTTTCTGCTTTTTATGGCTCTCGGTCCTAAAGGAAACATAAGTTCCGCACTTACGATATAACCGTTTCTTCCGATTAACAAACCTTCCGAATAACCTCTTACCGTAGCAATACCACCTGCGATAATTTGATCTATATAAGGAACTTGTTCCTGATTTGGAATTACCTGATAGTTGCCTCTCAATGTTCCGACAAATCCACGTCCAAAATCATGCACTCTCAAAATACCGCCGTCAAGTTTTAAGTAGTTGGAACGATTGTCAAATATAGGGAAGGCATAATATACATTCTGGTTTAAATACCAAATACCTCTTTTTGTATCGTATCTGAAATTCAACCCTGTTTGCGCTGAAGTAACTTCGTCTTTATTTATATCAGTTCCGTCAAAATTTGTTACTGCTTTTTTGTATGAAATTGATGTATAACTTGATAATTCAGTCCACGGTCTGCGGTATAATGGCTGCAAATAGTACAAAGAGTAGTTTTGAGAACGGCTCCTGATATTAAAATCTCTGTAAGGGCCATATCCTATTTTTGAGTTACTTGATGAAAAACTAAATCCTACCCTGCCGTCTTTTTTATTAACGGGAATACTGTAATCCGCAAATGGTGTTACTGAATATCTGCTTGCATAAGCACCTATTGTCAGTTTATCCCTGAAACCGAACAGACTTTCATCTTGTAACATCAAGCCGCCACGGATTTTACCTATGGTGGTTCTGCCTGCATTATCCATCAATGCTGTTACACGAAACGGTATACGTTCTTTTACTTTTACATTTATGTCTGTTGTTCCAAGCTGGCTTTGTCCCGGCAGTAAAGTCCCGTTTAGCTGAACACCGTCGTTATAACGGTTGAAAAGTACCAAACTTTGCTCTAAATCACTAATATTGAACAATTCACCTTTTTTGAGGTTTAATCTTTTGCTGATATAGGAACTTCGTGTCCATTTGTTTCCTTCAATTGAAACATCACCGACTTTTCCTTCAATAAGTTCAATTTTTATTGTTTCGTTTTCAATAGTTTGCTCTGGCAAATAGGCTCTGGCAGTAACAAACCCTTTTTCAAGATAAAGTTTATTTATTCTGTCAACGATTTCTTTTAGTTGTTCAATAGCAATATTTGTTTTTGTATAATCATCAAGAATCTCTTTGATTTCTTCTTCCGTCAATATTTGAGAGGGAGAAACCTGAATATTTTCTATATAAACCCCTTTTGTTGCATATTCTTCAACATTGGCTTTTTCGACTTTTGCTTTTATTTTTTTTTGTTTTTTAGTTTTTATTTTTTCCTCTTTTTTACGCTTTTCATAATTTTGAAAGTCTTCCTGAACCTGCTGCTCGATTTGCTGCATTTTTAGAGTATCCAAATCGTGAGTGTTAATTGCTCCTGCTTCGGGGATAATATTCGGCAATACATCAGGAGCTGCAAATGTCGGTATTTGCAGTACAGAGCATAAAATTAAGATTAATAAGAGTTTCTTTTTCATAATCACTAATGTGAAGATATTAGCACAAAAGTTTGCACAAATTTATTGTTTGTAAAATTTCAATAATTAGTGTAACGATTTGTGTTTTTACCCTCAAAACAAGTATCATTTTGCGTTAAAATGAGCATGAAAAATTTGAAGTACTTAAGAAAAGGGATATGATTAGATATATAAATATGCGTAAGTTCTTAGCAACTTTGTTAAGTGCAGGAATGTTTTTTATGAACATGCCTGTTAGTGTTCTGGCATCGGAAATTTCAGGATTTAATCAGACTTCTGGTACTTTTAATATTGAGGCTGCAAAGGTATCAGGAAATACAGGTTTCAGGCATTATGAAAAATTTGACCTGTCAAAAGGCGATATCGCAAACTTAATATATAAAGAAAATTATTCAAAATTTGTCAATTTGGTTGATAACAAGATAAATATCAACGGTATTGTCAACACAATGAAAGACAACAATTTCTATAACGGGCATGCTATTTTTGTATCACCGGAGGGTATTGTTGTTGGTGCATCAGGTGTCCTGAATGTCGGTTCTCTTACTTTGTTGGCTCCTTCCGTAAATTCTTACAACGCATTCAAAACTCTTTATGATGATAAACAACTCGAACATATCAAATTTGATTTAACCAATGAAAACTATAAAAGTTTAATCAGAAATTCATCTGGTGAAATTGTAATTAACGGCCGTATTTTTGCAAGAGAAACTGTTGATGTATACGGCAGACAAATCAATGTTCAGAGAGCAGAAAACAGTACTGATGACCCCGCTATATTTGCAGGCTGGAAAGACGAAAATACCTCAATAACCACTCAGGATAAGGCACAAGAGGTGTTTAACAGTCTTGTTTCAAATAATATGACAAATGCTTTCAACTTCAATTTAGAGGACGGTAAAATCTCTCTTGTAACTAACAAAGCAAATGAAGAAATAATTACCGTAGAAAAATCTGTTGAAGAAAATGCCGGAAATAACAATGACTCAGACAAAAAGACATATAAAGTTACCGAAACCTATAATGTTGATTCGTTGCTGAAAACAACCGTAAAAGAAGACCCTGATAAAGACGATGATGCTGACGATAAAAAAGTAACAACCAATTCAATTGATAAGACTTATGAAAAATCATCTTTATCTTCAAAAAATTCTTCCATAACAATAAAAAATGCGAAAATTGCCTCAAATGAAGTTAAGATTGAGGCAAATGCTTCAAGTGAAAAAGTTGTAACAGAAAATACCATAAAAACATACGGCAAAGCAGCAAAAGATGCGGAAGATGCGGACAAAGCGGCAGATAAAGATAAAGCTGACAAAGATAAAGATAAAAAAGATGATACAACGGGATATAAAATCCCAAAAATTTTCAGAGGTGCTGCTCCGGAAACAACTGCAATCGTAAAAATTGAAGATTCTCAAATCAGCGGTGAAAAAATCAATATCAGTGCCAATGCTTCCGCAAAAACAGAAACATACATTCAACTATTGGATCCTGTTTGGGAAAAATGGTTAGCATTACTTGGTGTAGATATATTATTGAGAATTTTGTCGGATGAAGAAATTCCGCCGGAAGTTCCTTTTGTCTCTGTTGAATCTGTAAAAAATTATTTCAGTGATAAGGCTTATGACGGTTTTGACGGCTCAAAAGCATCTGCAACTGTTGAAATTCAAAAATCTGATATTTTTGGTAAAAAATCTGTTGATATTTCATCAAAAGCAAATTCAACAACAAAAATTGCAACAGGAAAATTGGACTCTCATCCGTTGTTTTTCTATGGCTTAGGCTCAAGTGCCAATGCGGCAACCAGTATTTTGGGTTCTGTAATAAAGACTCAGACGGAAGGTGATAAGAGAACCGTAAATATAACAGCATCTTCAAATGTTGATAACAAAACAGATTATGACAGTTCAAACTTTTTGGCAATTTCCGACAAGCCGCAAGATAACAATAACAACCAAAATAATAACAATAACAATCAGCAACAAAGTACGGTTTCTGCTTATAATCTGACTTTATTAAACAATTCCATATTTTCAAAAGCAAATGTTAAAATTTCAGATTCCGGTGATAAAAAATCCAACATTGAAACAAAAGATTTTAACGGCAGAGCGGTTGCTTTCAATCAAAGTGATATAACTGTTAAAAATGTTTCTAATGTGGGTGAAGATTCAAGCAAATCCGCTCTTGCCTTGGCAATGGTTATTAACCATACTGATACAGAAGCAAATGTTATAGTCGAAAAAGGTTCTGCTGTCAAAACTGCAAATGACACAAATATCTTGGTTCAAAATATTAACTCAATCAGTAATACCGTTAAAACGGAAGTAAAGGCTGAAAATCAGACTTATGATATAAAAACAAAAGATGTGACGACTTATGACCCTACATATACTATTAAGGCCTACGACTGGTTAAACAGTAAATTTTTAGGCAAATTAACAGATAAACTGGGTAATGTCATAGATAAAGCAAGTCTTGAACTTGCGGGCTCTGCAATTTGGAACGATGAACATAATGACTCTTCTGCTGTTGTTAATGCTTCAACGATAGATGCAAAAAATCTTGATGTGTCATCAAATATGGTTGATTTCACTCTGAATAATTCGGAAGCGGAACCGAATGCCAACAATAAAATTAATTCGGGCATGGCTATTATTGTAAATGACCAGAACAATACTAACAATGCCAAAATTGTAAACGGTTCAAAGATTACTGCCGCAGATGGTTTTAACATCAGTGCAACAACACAGCTGCCCATGAATCCGACAACTCTGAAATTCGGTCAAAAAACAGGCAGCGCCGAATTGTTTATAGGCGGTTCGTTCGATAATGACGGAAGTGTCAGTAATTGGGACAAAGATTTTATTTATACAAAGTTTGAAGATATATTGGATTTTTCAGATATAGACTGGGACAGTCTGGATGGCTGGCTAAAACTGAAAGATGTTGATTACAGCAACGCAATAGAGATTATAAAAGCGTTAAAATCTCCAAGGGAATTAATAGGCGGTAATGAACTTTCACTTGATGGTATGTTTAATAACCTTGTAAAAGCAGAAGGTTCAAAAGCAGAAGATTCAAATATCAGTTTCGGTCTTGCAGGTTCAGTTCTTGTAAATAATCTCGTAAATGATACATATTCATATGTTGAAGATTCGGAAGTTAATGTTACTAACGGTAATGTTGTCGTAAATGCGGCAAACTCTGTTATTAACTACAATGGGGCAGGAAAAGTTGATTTCCTTATAGAAGAAATAAATTCTGCTATTGAAAAAATAAGAAAAAAAGAAAACAGAACTCACGATGAAGAATTAGCGATTTCAAAAGTAGGAATGGGCGGTTCTGTTATTGTAAGCAGCAATACAAACAATGCAGCTTCTTATATTAAAAATTCAAAAGTTAAAGCAAACGGTGGTGATATAAAAGTTAATTCGGTAACGGAAGAAGGTTATATCAATCTCGCCGTAATCGGTTCAAAGGCAAGCACACTTGTTGTTGACGGTGCTGTAAATGTTCAGAGAATTGACGGAAAAACAAAAGCATATATTGAAAATTCACAGGAAATTAAAGCTGATAACGTTGAGGTAAATGCGGGTAAGGGATATATTTGGGCTAAAAAATCAGGCGATGATGCCCCGATTGAATTAGATGACGGAAAACTTTCTGTTCGGGATTCTGCGACAGATTTAACAGATACAGTTATGAACATTTCCCTGATTGGCGTAAATGCCAATCAGGAAGGAACTGGTGCGTCAGTCGGCGCAGCAGTAAATGTTACAAGCATAACCAAGGAAATCGATGGTTACGTTAAAAATTCAACTATTGATGTAACACAGGATTTATCTGTAACAGCAAGCACTATATCAAGAAAAATTGACATTTTGGCAGCAGGTGCGTTCGCAGGTGGTGTTTCTACAGACAAATCAAAACAGCAGTCTGCAAATGACGGTGATAACAGCGGTGATGATAAGCCTCAAAAAATGGCAAATGCCGGCAACTGGATGGATGAACTTGATAAAGCAGACGACGATGCAACAGATGTAATGAATCTGGATAATTTGTTTAATCAAAATGATGCAAATGCACAGGGTAAGGCAGAGCTTGATCAAAATAAACAAAACAAGAACAAAGGTCTGAAAGCAAATCGCAGTAATAACAACCTTACAGGCGGTAACAACACCGCGGATACAACTACGGCAAGGTCTAATTTATCCATTGCTCTGGCAGGCGCTGTTGATGTTACAAATGATTTTGTAAAAACAACTGCAAGGATAGAAAATTCTGCAATCAATGCAGGCAAAGATGTAAATGTAAAAGCAGAAAATAACACTTTAGCCGTTCAGATAAACGGCGGTTTGGGAATGGCTGACACAGTTTCAGCAGGTGCCGGTGTTAATATTTATAATAATAAGTCTGAAACAATATCGCTTGTCGACAATAGCACTATTAATTTCAAATCCCCGACTGCTCATAAATTAAATGTAACTTCAGATGCAAATATTGATTTGATTGATGTTACGGCTGGAATTGGTGTCTCAAAAGGCTCAAAAGGAAGTGTAAAAGCCTCTGTTGGCGGTTCTTTCGGAATGAACAAACTTAAAAACAAAGTATCAGCCAAATTAAATAAAGTTACGACATCAAAAGATGAAGGTGCCGCAGATACAGATGTGAAAGTTAAAGCAACAGATGATTCTTACATTTTCAATGCTACGGGTGCGGCAAGTTTTGGTAAAAATGCAAATACAAATCTTGGTGCAGGAATAGCCGCAACTGTGAATTACAGTCAGAAAGAAATTATAGCAGAAGTTGTTAACAGTACTTTAAAAGATGTTAAAGATTTAACGGTTAATGCTGATTTGAAGCAGGATTACACAACAATTGCGGCATCAGCAGCATTAAGTTTTGGCGCAACTTCCAGTTATACCTTTGATGGCGCAGTTACTACCGAATTAAATAAAAATACGGTATCAGCCAATGTTAAAAATTCTGTAATTTCAGCATCAAGCGATGTTGGTGTTATTGCAAAGGCAGATATTGATACACAAAGTTTAGCGGCTCCGATTGCGATTTCCTCGGCAAATCAGGGCGTTTATGCCGGTATCGGCGCTGTTATTAATGTCAATGGTTCATCAGTTACTGCACAAACAGACGGAGTTACGGCAGAAAAATCAAAAACTTTTGATATTAGAGCTACGGAAGATGAAAATTTGAAATTTCTGACGGCAAATCTCGGTTTGCAGGCCACATGGGCAGGAATTGGCGCAAACGGTATTATTGATGTATTTAAATCTGACGTTGTTGCTCAGGCTGTAAACGGTTCTGTGCTAAATTCAGACGGTGATGTAAATATTCAGTCACTTTACGATAATACGTTGCAGGGTATTACCGCTCATCTGAATACTGCAAGTAAAGCCGCAATCGGTGCAAATATCATCTTAAACAGCTATGGTAACTCGGTAATTTCTTTATTGGATAATAATTCAAAAATATTAAAAGCTGGCAAATTAATGCTTAACGCACAGGGAAAAGAATATCTGAATTTAATTCCGGCGGGAGTTGCCCTGTCCTCAACTGCGGCAGTTGCGGCAAGCGTCAATGCAAATATTATAAACGGTACCGCTCAGGCACTATTAAAAGGTAATGTTGATGAAAGTTCATCAGTATCGGTTAATGCGCTTGACGAAACGACGATTTTCTCAAGAGGCGGAATCGGTGCTTTCGCTTCAACTGCAGGTATTGGCGGTATTGTTAACATTGATAAGATAGCTAAAAATGTTACCGCATCAGTTTCTGACGGTGCAAAAGTTACTTCATCCGGAACGGTTGATGTACTTGCAAAATCAATAAATTCCTTTGGCGGGACAAAAAATGCCCAAGACCAATACGACAGAGAAGACGTTACGACTGATGATTACAAAAACAATATGCTCAATAAAAATTCAAAAGGTGAGTATGTTGGTTTGAAATATAACAGCAGCTTTGATAAATGGAATATGTTTTACAACGTTGGCGGTGCGGGAACTGCCACTCTGGCAGGTACTGTTATAATCAAAACTATTGAAAACGAAGTGAATACACGGGTTACAGGTGCTGAAATTAAGGCAAGCAATTTGAATGTTCTTGCTGATGATTATTCAATAAAAAATATTATTGCAGGTCAGGCTTCAGGCTCGGGGGTTGCAAGTCTTGGTGCACAAGTTCTTATAACAAATGACAGAAGTACAACAAATGCTCTTATTTCTGGCGGTTCAAATTTAGATATTACAAATACAATTAATCTTAATGCACTGAACAGAAAAGATAATCATCAAATTATTGTTGCCGCAAATGGTGCGGGTGTTTTTGCAGGTGGTGTAAATGTTGCTAAAAATGTTATTTCAGATACTGCAACAGCAAAAATTGATAATGTAAATGGTGAAATTAAATCTGCTGCATTAAATATCAACGCAAACGAAGATATGAATGCAAGTCATATTATGGTAACAGGTGCAGGTGCGGGTGCGGTTGCAATTTCTGTTGCACCGATTATAAATTCATATTTGGGAACAACAGAAGCCGCAATAGTTAATTCAAATATAAAAAATGCTGCTATTGATATAGATGCAGAAAATAACATTGATTCCTTTGATGTTTCGGCAGGTGTATCAGGTGCGGGAACGGGTTTTGCAGGTTCCGGTGTTGCTATAAAAAACAATTACACAACTAACACAAAAGCCTATATAAATAATTCGGTAATAGATACTCACAATGCAATTTCTGTTGATGCAAATTCTGTTATAAACAGTGAAAACTGGATTGGTGCTTTAGCAGGAGTCGGAATGGGGGTTGGCGCCGTTGTTGATATAATTTTAAACAATGTTCTTTCTCAAACGGAAGCAGGCATTAAAAATTCAGCGATTGAAAACGCAGGTGTAATTACAATTAACGCAAACAAAGGCAAACAAGATAATATTAAAAACATAGCAATATCTTTGGGTGCAGCAGGAAGCGGCGCAGATGCGCTTGTAAATGTTATCCAAAACATTTATTCAGATAATGTATCAGCATACAGCGATAATAATGCGGTAACAAATGCCGTATCACTTTCTGTTCTGGCAGATTCAGACAGAACTTTAAACAACAAATCTGTTGGTATAACAATTACAGGTCTTGGTGTAAGCCTGTATGCAAATGCTATTGTAAATCAAATTGATTCATCAGCAAATGCCTATGTTAATGCACAGGAAAAAAATATGCAGATTGCAAATGCCTTAAATGTTTCTGCAGCAAATGATACAGATGTTTCAAACACAATAGGGCAGGGCGCTTTATCAGGTACTGCCGCAATCGGTGCAAACATTATTCTCTATACTGCAAACAACATTGCAAAAGCAGAAGTTCTGTCAGGTTCGGGAAAAATTAATGCAGGTTCATCTTCCGTAAGTTCTGAAATTATAAACGGATTAGAAAATCTGAATGTTGGTGTTTCTCTTGGCTTCGCTTCGATAGCAGGTGATGTTGCCTTAATTAAATTGGGTAAACGTACAGACAATTATGCGATATCAGAAAATAAGAGTCAAATTGATAAAGCCGTAAATTATACAAAAGATATTTATGACAACATCACGGCAAATGACGAAGCCGCTATAAGCGGTAAATATACACCGACAAGTTCTGCAGGCGATATTGAAACAGGTTCAATCGCGAGAGTAAACGGTAATTTGGCCGCAACAGCCGATATTGCAGTTTCTGCAACAAGCCGATTAAAAGGCAAAGGTTCAAATGAAAAACTTGATTTGACAAACGTAAGTGTAGGTGCAGGTCTTTTGGCAGCGGGTGTCGGTATAAAAGATGTTCAATTGGCTAATAATACTTTAGCAGAGGTTTCAGGCGGAAAAATTGAAAGTTCAAACGGTAATGTGTCAGTTCTTGCTGACAACAAATCTAATGTCGGTATCAAAAACGTAGAAGTAAATGTTTCAGGACTTGCAGTATCAGGTGGTTCTGCTATATACAATAACAGCTCCGAAACAACCGCACAAATTAAAGATGCTTTGATTGCTGCGAAAAATGTCAATGTCAACTCAAAATCAACAAGCAAATCCGATATAAGTAATACGGCAGTTGTTGTCAGCATTGTTAACGGTGTCGGAGTTTCAATTGCGGAAAACAAAGACAATAACAAAAGTGTTGCAAAAGTTACGGGTAACACAAATATTGATGCTGACGGCGACTTAAATATTTCTTCAAATGTAACGACTGATTTGGTTTCAACAAATCATACGGTAGAAGTTTCGGGAGCTTCATTAGTTAATTATATGACTAATGAGGTGACTGCGCATACCATATCAAAAGCAATTATTGAAAATGTAAACGGTACGATTAATGCAGGTAATATCAGTTTAACAACCGATTACGATATAATGAGAACAAAAATTGGTTCAAATATTGTTTCCGTAAATATATTATCTGCTGCTGATATAGGAAAAGCAGGAGCCTTTATGAAATCCGAATTTGTATCAGGTATCGACAGTGATGATAATTATGATTTGACCATTAATAATTCTGGAACAACAACCATAACAACTGCAAGAGATAACGGTACGGGCGGAATTGTATCCGAAGCAGGAGCAGATTTTGTAAAAGCCGCGCTTGCAAGTTTTTATGCCGGCAGTAAAGCACTTGCTGAAAATAAAGTATCTGCAACAAGTGTGTTAAAGGCAAAAGAACACAATGCCCACGATTTAACCATAAATTCAAATCTTAATTCAAAAGCACGGGCTTCAGCAGGCACAACAAAAGTTACGGCAATAGGTTCAAGTGTAATGGATGTTATTTCTAAATCAGAAAGTTCCCAAAACCTTGTAATTGCGGGTAAAAATATTATTACCGACAAAACAAATGTTTCAATGGAACATAACAGCACGGCAAATGCAGAAATGGATTCCGTAAATGTTGGTCTTTTGCTGGGTGTTGCAAACCTTGATATTTCAAACGACCTGATTTCAGAAACACATGCTGCTATTAGCGGTGATTACAGTGCAAATCAAACAAATATTCAGATGAATACCACAAGAAATTCAATGCTGGATTTGTCAAACGGCTCAGGCGGAGTAATAAACGTTGCAACATCAAGCGCACATAACAAGTTAAACGGTACATCGACTCTTACTCTTGACGATATAAATACTGATTCTGACAAGACAATACAATTCGTATTGAATAATAAATCGCTTAATACACAGGATATTAAGAGCCATAACGGTTCCGGAGGTTTTGTAAATGTAGGGATAGATAAATCTACATCAACATTTGATACGAGTACATCTGTTAATATCAACAATTCAAATATAAATGCAAGCGGTGATATTGCCTTTGGTGCAGAAAACACAAATACTGTAAAAGACTCTGCAAGTATAGGAAGCGGAGGCTTTGTTGATATCCATAAGAGTTCTTTTGACAGAGATTACAAATCAGGCGCTTATGTAACATTTGATAATTCAAAAATTTCGGGTGAAAATGTCACAACAACTGCAAAATCAACTATCGTAAATGCGGCGGGCAGTTCTAACAGATATAAAGGAACGTCTGTAGGTGCTTTTGTATGGAATATTATAGATGTTCTAAATACGATAAATCAGACAAGCAAGATTTCTTTGAAAAACAATTCAAAAATTCATGCTGCAAACAAGGCTGAATTTGATTTAAGGACAGACTCTCAATTTGGTCAGAAAGTTGCTACCGACACAGGCGGATTTTCAACCAAACCCAAGAGTACAACAAGATTGAATGTTTTTAATAATAATGAATTATACATTGATTCGACATCAAGCATAATTGGTGACAATATCACAAAAGTATGCTTTGATTCGTCAAACAATTTATTTACAGGTTCTACTGCAGAAGCAATTCATGCGGGTTTCAGAGATGCAGAAGCATACGCATATCTGTATTTGGTCGTAAATAATACTTTGAATGACAATGGCGGTCTTGTGGCGGGTAATCTGGTTGATATTGATTATATGAGCAATTCCAATAATCAATTAACCCAGGATGCAAAAACCAAAGTAACTGCTATCGGCTTCCCTGCAACATCAGATGAAAACGGATATATACACAAATCAGTTTATAACAATATGAATGTAAACAGCGGAGGCAAAATAGAATCAGGAAAGAATGTTGATATCAGTTTCTCGGCAGGCAAAGATAAGCTTTCGGCGAATGTTTCTTGGGATAATACAACATGGGTAATAATTCCGTTCCCTCCGATAACCTTCCCTGTCCACAGCAAAGATCATAAGAGTCTGACTACAAACAATCATAATCCGTCTTTAAAGATTGACGGAAGTATCCTTGCAGGCAGCGGTAACAACAAATATATGGTAATAAACCGTGATGGTACGGTTAATAAAGAACAAACTACAGGATTTTTTGAGAAGGATTATCTCTTAAGTGACAATACTCTGACAGAAGAAGATGGTCAGTTAATTAAGGTCAAAACTCTTAATACCATAAATATTAATATTCAAAATGCTGTTCAAAATAAAACCGAAAAAGAGGCAGTTGTTGCAGATTATAATGAAAAAATATCGGGGTTAGATGAACAAAAAGATTTGCAACAGTTTGTTTTGGATACTTATGAGGACTACTTATACAATCAGGAAGAAGGCAAAAATTATACTCTTAAAACAGAGGAAGAAGTTCAGACGATTATAAGCAATGACATACAAAATGCTTATAATCAGGTCTTTGATTCGGAACAGATGACAGGTATTGCCGCTATAATAACAGATTATCAATCTTATGTTTCCAAACAACAAACAGATGCCGCAGCAGACCTTGCCCATCCCGAACTATATCAAATTCAATCTCTGGGAGAATATATTGCAAATAAAAATTATACATACACGCATACCGAAGGAGAAACAGCTACCCAGATAGCATTTACGGCAGAACAAAAAGCACAAATTGCTCAAATTAATGCAAATGCTGCAAACAAAACTATAATTCATGATTTTAAAGATGGCGAAAATAATGTATATTTTTCATTTGTAACTTATGATGACAAATATATAATTGCGACTAATCCGACATCTGCTACTGTTGGTAGTGTTACAACATATTCCTGCGATGAAATGAAAGATGTTGAAAAATCTATATCAGATATTCAGTTGGAAATTGAACAATATAATGTACTGAAAGCAGACGAACAGGCTGCAATTACAGCTCTTACGGGCAGAATAGCAGCTTTAAATAATGATAAAACGGCAACGGAAGCAAAATCAGCAAGTGATTTTATCAATAAAGATGAAGACTATTCTATAACCTTTAATGATATCAAAATGGATTCCGCAAAAATAAATATTACGGGCATAACAAATTATTCAGTATCAGGAAACGGCAATGTTGAAGTTGCAAGTTCGGGACTCAGAGTTGATAACTATTCATCACGCTCACTTATATTTAATGGTATAGATATGGGAGAGAATGTTCAGAACTCAGGTTTGTTTATAAACGGTAAAAATCACGAAATATTTGCGAATAAACCACAGGCTATAAGCGGAAACAGTGCGTATGGTTATTGGTATGGTTCAACCCCGTTTGAAAATATTTCAACAAACGGAGTTCACTACATCAGCGGAACAGGCAGCAGTGTTCCTGCGGGTATTACAATTAATAACTACTTTGATTTGAACCATCCATTTGCAGATTCAATCGGTGTAATAAATCCAAACAATCTGTCGAATGTCGTTATTATTGGAAATATTCTGAATGAAAATCATGATTTATCTATCCTGAATGAAAATAATTCAATTTTGTTGACAGGTCATTTAATTAAGAATAAGAAAATGAATTTGCTGACACCAAATGGCAGTATAATAGTATTCACAGGTGATTTTAATCTTGGTGACGGCAGTTTGTTATTCGCAGGAGATAATGCAGGTGTTTATTCCTCAAATCAAAATCTGAACGGAAAAATAAAAACCGGTTATAAAGATAGAAAGATAATAATAACTTCTGATATGCTGCTGGATGAAAATTTAATAACAGATAATTCTTCCGGTGAAAAAAATATGATTAACCTTGGCGGAAATACCCTTTCTGCATATCTGAATGACACTGCAGAATACGGAAATATAAAAGCGATTTATAAAGACGGCCAGATATATCTTTACAATATTCCGGAAAATGTATCTCGAGGCGGTTATATATTTGCGCCAAGTATCAATACAAATACAATGGATTTA
>Ga0265299_10002781_pt1 | contig 17547 bp, 17 predicted proteins | sample AusTroGonzalo_MG_4_FD_193485 | JGI IMG/M metagenome (GOLD analysis project Ga0265299, IMG submission 193485) | Bovine rumen microbial communities from tropical cattle in Woodstock, Queensland, Australia - Gonzalo_02 | ecosystem: Host-associated > Mammals > Digestive system > Stomach > Rumen ... | reverse complement strand
TCAGGCTGCCGCCATCGGCCACGAACCGCCTGATGACATGCTTGGCAGGTGTGCTGAGCTCACCATCGTCATCAAGCAGAGTCAAAGGCCTAAATGGAAGTTCAAACAGATCGAGCTGGAACTTCAGGATGGAAGGAGAGAAATTTCCTTCGTCAACATACGATTCTGTTTCGTTGTGTCTTGATTGAAGATACATGACTGCAGATACCGATGGCAATAAACCAATGCCCTTGGCCAGTATCAAGCAGCGACTCGACTGTTGAGCTTCCAGATGCTGCAATCCTAACAGACCGTTGTTGAACGGGCCGCGTATCAACAGCGTGTCACCCTCGGCTAAGTCCTTGAACTGGTTAGTCTTGACGCCACGGAAAAGAAGCGTCATTCCTATGCTGCCCACCATTATCTCCTCAAATTGTACGGAGATGGGGACATCGTACCAGGAAGCCGCATCTTTACGACGTACAAACACAAAGCCGCCCGGACGTTTCACCTCCCTCTCTAATGATAAAGGCACCTTAACCCTAAAAAACACTAAGCCGTCGTAATGAATCACCGACATCACTTCGCATTCATACGTTAACCGACCGGGGTTCGCTTTCCCACCATTTCTAAGCAGTTCCTGCTTGATGCAGATACCGCCACTGGCCTTACAGTCGCAAAAGTCCTTGCCATTGACCTGACTGCAAACTGCACAACCGCCCGTTACTGCCAATATACATGGACAGAAACGGCTGCCATAATCAGCACATAAACCATTTATAATCACAAGTTTTCAATCTTTCAGTTAATAGATGGTGCAAATATAAGAAGAAATATCTGTATTTGGGTCAATCCAATTGTTAATAATTGTTAATATAAATATTCATAAGGGAGGTAAGCGATTGCTTCGCCCTAGATAGCAAACTTTTTACTCAGAAAAAAATACTGGTTGATGGAAAATTAAGTAAAGAACCCTCACGAGGGTGAGACCTCGCGAGGGCGCAACAAAAGTGGAGCTGGAGGGAGTCGAACCCTCGTCCGCACAAGGAAACCATACGCTTTCTACACGCTTATCTTGGCCTTCGTTTTCGAGCTGCAGCAAGACCCAAGCCACCAACCGCAACCTTATCTCCTAAAACTTCATCCGTGCATCGGAGCCTACATGGACTATTTCCGATTTAACCTGCGCCGCTTGATCTCCGGATTCGGAACAACATCCTCGGAGCGACGTCTCGTTCCTCTACCTTGTAAAGGAATAAAGCCAGTAATCTACTATACTTCGATTAGGCAGCGAGAGCATACTCATTGTTGCCAATTATAATTTCCTTGACTCAGATTATGGAGGGAACCAAAGAAGCCTCCGCGTGCTTACGTACCATTTCATCTCGCCGTCAAATCCAGTCAACCCCAAGACGTAAATGTCGTAATTTCGAATCGCTCACTAGCTATTCGGCTGCAAAGATAGCACTTTTTCGGATATAAACAACATTTTTACCCAGATTTTTAGTATTTTTGCCCCCAGATTCTATAATAACAAGGTAAAAATAGCGTTTATAAGATAAATGAAGATTAATATGAAACCATCAATAAGTAAGATGATTGCAGCCACGTGTGCAATCATATTCTTTACGGCTTGTACTACCCCAAAGAACATAGCCTACTTGCCCGAAACAGCCAATGGCACCACCATCACAATGGCAGCCAGCAAGGGTATAACATTTAAGAAAAACGACAGGATATCGATAGTTGTAAACACGAAATCGACTGAATTAAACAATATTCTGAACATGCCTGTGAATGCCCAGATTATCGGTAGTAGCGAAGTGCAATCGTTAAATCAAAGTCAAGGCATTTCGGGCTATATTATTGATTCTGAGGGAAATATAGATTTCCCATTGATTGGAAAAGTAAAGGCAGAAGGCTTGTCGAGAACCGAACTTGCAAGTTATCTCAAAAAACTGCTTGAAGACAGAAGCGTAGCCAAAGATGCCGTGGTTACAGTTAACTTCCTGAATATAGGATACTCTATTATTGGAGAGGTTAACTCACCTGGCTATTTTACCATCGAGAACGACCAAACCACCCTACTACAGGCCTTGAGCCGCGCTGGCGACATGAACATCTATGGTAACAGAAACAGCGTGAAGGTGGTAAGAATGAACGGCGACCAACAGGAGGTGTATGTGGTGAACATGCAAGATGCAGAGGCCCTGATGAAATCGCCAGCATACATACTGCAACAAAACGACGTGGTTTATGTAGAGCCGAACGACTATCGTAAACGCCAGTCAACAGCCAATGCCAGCGAGGTAACCAGAGCATCATTCTGGCTATCAGCCATCTCAGCCATCTCAACTATAGCAGTACTGGTATTTAAGTAAAGATGTCGTATCTGACTAACAAAATAGGTATTCTGAAAGATGTCTTCATGGGGAATCTCATGAAGTTAAAAGCCATATATGACATCTGTTTGCGCAAGTCAATAGATGTATCTCGCCAACGCGACTCCACCATCATCGTATCGCTTACAAGCTACGGCAAGCGGGTAAAGGGAAGCGTTATCTATACGATATACTCTCTGTTAAAGCAAACGGTTCAACCAGAGCGCATTGTGCTATGGTTAAACGAAAAAGAATATAGCGACGAGAATCTTCCAGAAACATTGCGCTTTTTGTGCCAATACGGTTTAGAGGTTCGCTATTGCAGGGACATCCGATCGTACACCAAGATGATTCATTCGATTTCGGCATTCCCCGATAAGCACATCATCACCGTCGACGACGACATCTATTATACCAAGGAGTTCATCAAGGAATTCTCGGAGGCTCACCAGCAGCATCCGCAGGCTATTATCGCGGGCATTGCAAAGATGCCTGTTGCCAAGGCCGACAAGCAGCTGGCACCTTACATCGACTGGCCTGAATATTGCCACGTACCGGCCGACTTTGAATACGACAAGACCAAGCTGATGGCCTTAGGAATCGGTGGGGTTCTGTACCCCTGTAACACATTCGACAACGAGGTGTTGAACGAATCGGTATTCATGGCGCTCTGCCCCAAAGCCGACGACATCTGGCTATACATCATGGCCCTGAGATGCCAGGCAGAAAAAAGGATGCTAACAGAATCGCAAATATCATATTATCACACAGACCTGTTACGGCAGTACTTTACCAAAGACCGCCTCACGGCCAAAAACCGCTTAGAAGGCGAAAACGACATACAGCTGCAGGCGCTGTTATCACATTATAACATATCATTATAAAAAAAACTCCAACTGTATATGAAAGAAGCATTTACCCTCAGAGAATTTTGCAATCTTTGCTTGAGCAAATGGAAATGGTTTGCTGTTTCCGTCGCCACATTCCTTTTGCTAGCCATCGTCTATTTGGTGATTACTCCACCCAAATATACACGAAAAGCTCAGGTTCTTGTCAGAGACGAGAGTGGCATGAGTGGTTTGATGGGGCAGTTGGGCGGACTAGCCGAGCTTGGAGGCCTCATCGGGTTTGGTTCATCAAACGTATATAACGAGTTGTACGCCATGCAGTCTCCCTGGCTTCTGCTCAACGTTGTTAACCAGCTGCATCTTGATATGTCGTACACCATTAAAGGTATACGCAATCAGGACCTTTATGGCAATCAGCTGCCCATCACAGTATCTTTCGCTCAGATTAGTGACGATGATGATGTAAAGATGAAGATTGACCTCAACAAGAATGGCAACTTTAAGATATACAAGCTCAAGAAGAACGACGACAAGTATGACGATGAATTAACGGGCCACGTTAACAGCACGGTAAAAAGCAGCATCGGCGACATAGAAATCAAGGCAACACCCCGCCTGCAAGAAATGCCGGACGACGAGGTGACCATCACCGTGAAACGTACAGAGCCAATGGCGGTGGTTGAACATCTGAAGAAGAAAGCCCTGGCCATTGCCGTAAGCAGTCGTGATGCCTCTATCATCGACATCAAATGCAAAGATGTATCTAAACAACGCGCCACCGACATCATCAATTCGATTATTGCCGAATATCGTAAAGAATCGATGGAAGACAAAGATGCACAGATGGAAGTGTCGGAAAGATATGTTACTGAGCGACTGATATCATTAGAAAGCGAACTGAAGAATCTGGACCAGCGCGTGGCCGACTATAAGAGCAAAACCCTGATGCCCGACCTTGAGGTGATGGCAAAGGTATATGCCGAGGGTGCAAAAGATATATCGGCAGCCCATTTGGAAGTAAGCAACATGCTCTATGTGATACAATCAATACGCGACTATCTGCGAGATGAATCGAAGAAAGACGAGCTGTTGCCAGCGCTGCTGATAACAGAGAAGAGTGGCTTGCAGGAAGAGGTGAGCCGATATAACGAACTGTTATTAAAACGTAACCGGCTGATAGCCAGCAGTAGTAAGGAAAGTCCGCTTGTAAAAGAGCTTGATGCCCAACTATCGGCCATGCACGATGCCGTACTCACCTCGGCAAACAATGCCATCAAGCAATATCAGATTCAGCTGAAATCAGTTATTGCCAAGGAGAATGAAGGAAAGCAGCTCATAGCATCGGCACCCAAGAAAGCTATCGGCGGCCTGTCGGACGAGCGAGACTGGAAGGTGCTGAACGAGGTTTATGTATTCCTGCTACAGAAGCGCGAGGAAGCACAAATGGCCAAAGCCATGAAGACAGATATCCGGGTGCTGACACCACCATTAGGTGTAAAGAAACAAACCTCGCCGAAAAAGGCAACAGTTCTGCTCGGAGCCTTGCTTTTCGGACTGTTCTTCCCTGCCTGCACCATATTCGTACGTGAGCGCAAGAAGCGTTAATCAATGGTATATCTGTTCGGCATCCTAATAGTTGTTATTCTTCTGCTATCGTGGAAGTACATCCTGAGGTTAGAACCTGCAGGCCTCTTTGCTGCGCTGTGGGTGTTCTTTGGGATATTTACATTGCTTCTGCAGAATTACATAGATCTGAGGTTCGATGGGTGTGTGTTTATTCTTACGGGGGTTGTGTTTTGTGTTGCCGGCACCATCTTTAGCGACTACTTCTACCAGCCCGAATCCACAGGCTGCCAGATACAACTCAAGAAACAATGGGTGACACCTCTGCTCATCGTTCTACTTGTCGGAGCCATGGTTAACCCACTCTACTCCATCGTTCTGCACGGTTTCAGCCTGCGGGCTCTTCTTGATATGCGCGAGGTGCTGGAAATGAACAAAGGCATAGCAGAAGACCGATATGCCGGTGCCGAAGCACACGATTTCCTGAATCAGTTCTTCCTGATATTCTCATACGCAGCTCCAGTTGTCGGCGGGTTTTGTTATCGACTCGTAGGTAAGCTGAACAAGGTGCTCTGTGTCATCACACTCATCCCCTGCACATTCATTGCCCTTACACAATCGCTGAAAATGGGTATGATTGCCTCGTTTATCCTGTTCTTTGCCAGCTATGTTGTGAGCTCGTACACCTTCGGTCTGTCCATACGCATAAAAGGAAAGGTGATACTCAATTTTGCATTGGTCATCGCAGGTTTCCTGCTTACTCTTTTCATATCGATGGTGTTCCGTACAGGCGAGGTAAGTCAGAAGACGATTATTGAAATTAGTGAGAAATTTGTTTCTTATGCCATCGGGCACATGCATAATGTGGATGTCTGGTATACATCGTACACGCCTACCGATCTCACATGGGGTAGTCACACATTCCTTGGCATCTCAAACCTTCTGGGAATAGAGGAACGCGTACAAGGTATCTACCCGGAATTTATGAACGTGGGCAAAAATGGTTTCTATGGCATATCTAATACTTTTACCATTTTCCGACCTTTGGTTGAAGATTTTGGTGAGGTTGGAGCTATGGTGGCGATGTTTGCAATGGGAGTTTTAGGCAACATGTCGCTCAAAGCCCTTATAGCCGGACGTTTCATCATCTTCAATCAGGTAGTTCTCATAGCGCTCTTCGCATATATCATGTGGTCGTTCTCCGCATCTTTCTATGCGTATACCACATATCTGGCCATGTTTGCCTTAGTATTTGTTCTGCTTTATCTCATCCAAACAAAGGAGGAACCAGCATGAATATGATAAGAAAACATATTGGTTCCAATATGAGACAGGACATTGTATGGACATTCTCGCTCCAGATTCTCATCATGTTCAGCTCGTTAGCTATCAACAAGATATTGTCTAACAGCTTGAGTATCGACGACTTCGGACAATATAACGTCATCAAGCGTTCGGTTCAGGTACTATCGTTTATGATGTTAGCAGGAGTTGGCATTGCCTTGCCACGCTATATTCCGATATATCGCAACAGTAATCCTCCACAACCAATCACTCCCCTACTCACAGCCTCATTTCTATATATAATAGGTATATCGCTGGTGGTGTTTGGTGGGTGCATCGCATTCTCCAAGCAAATGCAGGAGATTATTATCGGACAACAAGACAACCTCACGCTATTACTTATTGCGCTTTTCTATGCTTTCATACTGGCGCTGTCGCAATACATGTTTGCCTATTATCGCGGCATAGGCAATTTCAAATGGTATAATGGCACGCAACTGGCCATGCAGCTGGCTATCATCATTCCTCTGGTTACATTGCCATTTCTCACTATCAACAAGGTATTTATATCTTGGCTACTCATCACCATCTTCATTGTAATTTGCCTGTTTGGAAAAGAAATTCTCGGCCATATCTCTCAAGGGGGGGCGCTGAATCTTAATTCGCCCTTGAAACCCCACCTGTCAACTATCATCAAGTATTCATCAGGCCGTTTAGTTGCCGACTTCTTCCAGTTCTCACTGGCAGCATTCCCACTTGTTTATATCAGCAACAATCAGGGACTGCAGACTACGGCCTATTTCTCAGTAGGCATCTTCTTTGTTACCATGATAACCCCACTGTTCTCTTTTATGGGAATCATATTATTACCTTACATCTCGAAAGCTATAGCCAAGCATGAGACGGCAAACGCGAATCGGGTTGTCTTTAATCTTTCTCTGCTCTACATGTGTGTTTCCATGGCTATCATCATAGTCTTATACCTCTTCACAGGTTTCTTCACCAGTTTACTATTTTCGAGAGACTACTTGGTAACGACAGAAATCACACGCATCATGATTATGTCTATATTACCACAAGCCGCATATATGTTATATCGCAACACCATCGATGCAGTCAGTGTCACACCATACAATGCCATTATTCTAGGCATAAGCCTGACATTCATGGTTGTTTGTTTCATGCTTTCCGACACTCTAACCCACTACGCCATATCCTATCTTGCCGCATCGGTTTTACAGGGATTTCTCTCTTGGGCAACATGGATGCTGATAAGAAAGAGATAGATGAAATCATTAAAAACCACAACCATTGGGAAATAATTAAAAAAAATGTTGTATCTTTGCATACTGATTACGGAAAAAATGCGTTTATTATATAAATGAACATAAAAAAGGTATCAGTGATATGTCCGGTATTCAATGAAGAGAAATTCATTGAGGCATGTATCATGTCTATCATTGAACAAGACTACCCACAAGATGCAATGGAAATTATATTTGTTGACGGTCGCAGCACCGACCATACAGCAGATATCATCCAGTGCTATATACAGAATTACCCCTTCATGAAACTCATCGATAATCCAGAGCGCATTGTTCCCTATGCCCTGAACAGAGGACTACAGGAGGCCAAAGGTGAAGTTATCATGAGACTTGACGGGCACTGCACCTACCCTACCAACTATATATCAGAACTCGTAAAGTATCTGTATCTGCTGAACGCCGACAATGTAGGAGGCGTTTGGAACACTCAACCCGCAAAGGACACGCCTATTTGTCAGGCTATTGCCTTAGCATCAAGTCACCCATTTGGCGTAGGCGGGTCTATGCACAAGATTGGTGTATCAAAGATTATAGAAACCGACACGGTTCCCTTTGGTTGCTACAAACGTGAAGTATTCGAAAAGACAGGACCGTTTGACACAGACCTGGTTAGAAATCAGGACGATGAGTTTAACGGACGTTTGCTGAACCTTGGTGGGAAAATATATTTGATTCCACAGGTTATCATTAACTACACGGCTCGTGACACCCTTTGCAAGATGAGACAGATGTACTACCAATACGGCCTGTACAAACCACTGGTAAACAAAAAGCTGGGTGCACCTGCCACTGTAAGACAGTTTTTCCCCTTATTATTCCTTCTTGGTCTTTTCGTGGGGGGTATCTGTAGTATCTTCTCTTCTTTCATCCTGCAATTATACACCACAATCCTTTTAGTTTATCTTTTCGTAGGAATCGTTGTGGGCAGCATGGGAGCAATTCGAGCACATCAGCCACTATTAGTAATACTGATGCCATATGTATTCTTTAATATTCACATGAGTTATGGCTTAGGCTATCTAGTTGGCATATTCAGCGTAATAAGAAAAAAGTCAGTTCAAGTATCTAACAACAGATAAATTATGAAGATTCCATTTTCGCCACCAGATATTACAGAACAGGAAGCGCAAGAAGTAAGTGCCGCTCTATTATCGGGATGGATAACAACCGGACCACGCACTAAGGAATTTGAAAGACAGATAGCCAAATTCTGTGAGTCGGACATGGCTGTATGCCAAAATAGTGCAACAGCATGTTTGGAATCTATACTCCGTATACTTGATATCGGACCTGGCGATGAAATCATCACATCTTCATATACATATACTGCCACAGCAAGTCCTGTATGTCATGTAGGAGCCAGACTGGTGCTCGTTGATACCAAACCAGATTCTTACGAAATGGACTACGAGCAACTAGCCGCTGCCATCAATGAACATACCAAAGTGGTAATACCTGTTGACATAGGAGGCGTGCCATGCGATTATAATGAGATATATAGGATTGTAGAGGACAAACGCCACCTATTCAAGCCTGCGAATGCATTGCAAGAGGCTATAGGGCATCTGATTGTAGTAGATGATGCCGCTCATGCATTTGGAGCTTCTTGGCATGGAAAAAAGATTGGTTCTGTCAGCGACTTTACCTCTTTCTCTTTTCATGCCGTCAAGAACTTCACCACAGCCGAAGGTGGAGCACTTACCTGGAAGCCAATAAACGGAATCGACGACAACTGGCTATATCAGCAGTTCCAGTTGAACTCTCTTCACGGACAGAGTAAGGATGCATTATCAAGAACACAGCTCGGTTCGTGGGAATACGATATATTAACCCCTGCTTATAAGAGCAACATGACAGACCTTACAGCCGCAATAGGTCTGGTACAGATGAAGCGATACCCAGCCATGCTTAAACGCCGCAAGGAACTGATAGAACGCTACAATCAGGAGCTGACGGGTTTGAATCTGCAATTACATGAGCATTTCAACAGCGAGCACATTTCATCTGCTCATCTATACCAAGTACGACTACTCGGGTATGAAGAATCAAATCGTAATGATGTGATCGTAAAAATGGCCGAACGTGGCGTTGCATGTAATGTTCACTTCAAGCCATTACCTATGATGACCGCCTACAAGAAGTTGGGATTCGACATCAGCAACTATCCAAATGCATACAATCAGTTTAAGAACGAAATTACCCTACCGCTTTATTCAAAACTTACGGATGAGCAGATAGAATACATTATAAAGAACTTCAAAGAAGTTATATGATCAGACTGTTCGACATTTTTTTCTCTGCTTTGGGACTCATCATACTCTCTCCCATTTTTGTTGTGCTATACCTCCTTATACGTATAGAAAGCAAAGGGGGCGCTTTCTACGTTCAAGAGAGGGTTGGCAAAAATGGCAAACCCTTCGGGCTTTATAAGTTCCGTACAATGCGCATCGGTTCTGATTCCGAAGGATTACTAACCATTGGCGATCACGACAACCGGATAACCCATATCGGATATATTCTGAGAAAAACGAAAATCGACGAATTACCACAATTACTTAATGTTTTGAAAGGAGATATGAGCCTTGTTGGGCCTAGACCAGAGGTCAGAAAATATGTAGATCTGTACACCGACGAGCAACGAAAAATTCTAAGTGTAATACCGGGAATAACTGATTATGCATCCATAGAGTATGCCAATGAAAATGAATTACTGAGCAAGGCAGACGACCCCGACCGTGTATATATAGAAGAGGTTATGCCGAATAAGTTAAAACTCAATATGAAGTATCTGGAACACTACACTATAACAGAATACTTTAAAATTATCTTTCTCACCTTTAAAAGACTAATGGTATGAAAAGGGTAATTGACTTTTGCTTGGCATTCATATGCCTCATTATCTTTTCGCCTCTATTTATTATATGCTACGTTGCTGTCATAATAGAAGATGGAGGCCCTGCTTTCTTTAAACAAGAAAGAATAGGATTAGGCGGAAAGCCTTTCAACATTCTGAAATTCAGAAGCATGAATACAGATGGTAACTTTGATGATTATACGCTTTTCAAACATGAAAAGAACGAAAATATTACCAGAACAGGAAGGTTCCTAAGGGATCATCATTTGGACGAGTTACCACAACTATTGAACGTTTTAAAAGGCGATATGGCATTTGTCGGACCGCGACCAGAACGGAAATATTACATCGATCTGATTATGGAACATGATTCGCGCTACGAAAAACTATATCAACTGCGCCCCGGAGTAACAAGCTATGCCACCCTTCACAACGGCTATACCGACACGATGGAAAAGATGCTGATTCGATTAGAGATGGATCTTTACTATCTGGAACACCATACATTGTGGCTAGATGGCAAAATCCTGATTCAGACATTCCTCAACATCATAGGAGGAAAACATTTCTAATATCGCCTGAAGTGAAGACGGAGAACATCGTTGGTTAGGACCATAGAACTCTTATCCAACTGTTCTATTGAAAACTTTTCTTCCAGATGGTAGATACCATACGGTTTGAGTATCTCTACATCATCTACGGGTTCATCTGTTTCATACAAGTGATGTATGACAGGAGAAGATAACGTCAAAAACGAATTCTTATTGTCAAACCTGAACAACAAGCCTTCTCCTAAATAAACATGGTTCTCAGAGTAACGTATCTGAATAAGATTGCCCTGAACACCCCAGTAGATAAGCGATTCGCGGGTGTCGGCTATGCCTCCTGTCTCCAAAGTATCTACCTGACTCATCTGCCAGTAGCCATCTAACTCGCCATTACCCGACGTCTCAAGTTCACAAGAGACAGCCATCATACCCAATGCCAACAAATATAATATCTTTCTCATCATTTATTCTGTCTAAACAATCCACTTTTTGCGATTGTCATCTGCATACCAAAATTGTTCCCCATCAATTTACCGAAATCAGCTCCTAAAGCACCTTTAATAGCCCATCCTTTAAACATAGATGTTGAAGGAAAAGCATAAGATGCTTCAGCCAATAAGGATACAATCTTAAGAGGATTTGAGTATGGTATATCATAAGTACCATAGCCTTTGAGATAGGTTCCCAACATACGATAATGAAAGCGTGGATATGGGCTACCACTGAATCCTATATGATAAGCCTTACTGCGATTATTCTTGATATAAATACTATGATCGGTATTATAGATTGGCGAGAGGTATAGAGGATTTCCAATCACCTGCCCCCAATGTTGCCACCCTGTATAAATGCCATGATTATAGTAATTATCCTGGCCACCAATATGATCGGAAATCACCTCATCATGATCATGATAAATGGGGCCGCTCTGATATTTAGAGAAGAACAACTCGGTTACAATCTTATCAATCCAGCGAGCATCCTTCAGGCGCAGTTCGAATCCTACTTGAATATCCTTTAACCCATATAAGAAGAAACGGCGTTTCTTTTTAACATTCCACTCCGCCCCTTCACCATATCCGTTATACTCCGTAAGAAACATAGCAGAGTGATCTTCAAAGAAGTGGTCGGCATAAAAACTGAATCCCCAGTCCTGATCGTCAAAATTAAAGCGTGCCAGCCAACTGCCCAAACTGTTTCCAGAACCACCGGTATACAGATCGTCAACAGTATCGCTTCCTCCTGGTATTAAGGCTTTTATCATGCCTTTTAGTCCACCTTGCTGATGAACCACATCATCAAAAGAACCATCAGAATGGAAACGATAAGAAGTCCCGCCGAACTGATTGGCCATCTCTAACCCCAGCTCTAATGAAACCAGAGCCTTTTCAGCATTTCCTATCCTCAAATAACCGGCTTTGGAATGAAAGAGTACACCTTCTGTATATTTGTTATGTTGACCCGTAAACTCTTTCTGCCAGCCATCATCGGTGGTTTTACCATAAGCAATGTGACCTTTAAGTGAAAGCCAGTTCTTGGTGCCAGGGATTGTCCAGTAATCAGGAAGCGCCAGACGGACTTGAGGTATTGGCCTAGCATTAATACCTAGTGTTTGAGCACCTGTACTTAGCTCTTGATTCTTCAACTCCATAGGATACTCTTTGGCTCCTATAGTAAGAACTCCTTTTAGCCAGCGGCCTTCTACGTAAGCCTGCTGAATAACCAGTTTACTTGTAAAACCAGCTGCCACAGCAATATCTGCACCATATCCTATCCCCCACTTCCTTCCGTTATCAACAGAAAGGGGGCGCTCAATAGCACCGCGCAAATATCCATTAGCAGTCTGGAGTGAACTTAATCCATACTTATTCGCATTAAGCCATAATGGTGTATTATCTCCAGTTGATAAGGTTGTCTGGAGTTCGGCCCGATAGCACAGGCTATCTGTAAGCGAACGTATCTGTCCGCTCATAGCCAATGTACTACACATTATTAATAATATAGAAAGATACTTTTTCATATCAGGGGCAAAGATACAAAAAAAAACAATCAAAAAAGCAATTATAGGGATTTTCCTCTACCTGTTTAGGGAAAATCCTTTGTATATGATGCAAAAATGTTGTTCCTTTGCAGTGTGAATAATAAAATAGAATGTCGAACGTTTTCGAAAGTGAGAGCAGAACAAGCTTGCTTGGTATGCCGAACGTAGAAAAGGTAAAACGAAGTTTAACATTTAAAATGATACGATTATGAAGAAGATGTTTTTCGCACTGATGGTGATGCTGACCTCTACAATGGCAGCGAGTGCAATGAGCTACGAGCAGGCTCGCAACGAAGCCCTGTTCCTCACCGACAAGATGGCGTACGAGCTGAACCTCACTGACGAGCAGTATGAGGCTGCATATGAAATAAACCTCGACTATCTGATGGGAGTAGCCGGACGTGATGATGTATTTGGCACTTATTGGGAGCGCCGTAATCTGGATCTTAGCTATATTCTGTACGATTGGCAGTGGAATGCATACATAGCAGCTTCATATTTCTACCGTCCACTTTATTGGGAGGCAGGTTATTGGCACTTTGGAATATATCGCATATATCCACATCGTGACTTCTTCTACTTCGGTCGTCCTCACTTCTATGCAACCTACCGTGGTGGGCATGCTTGGCACATCCATGGCGCTCGTGGTTACTACTACGGACACAGGAACCACTTCCGTCCTGCTCGCAGAGAGCACTTCGGGATGCATGATCGATGGAATCGTGGAGACTTCCGCAACCCACGTCATAGCTCTACACGTGTTACAGGTCGTCATCACGACAACCATCGCATAGAAGGTCGCTCAGGCAACCATCGCATAGAAAACCACTCTGGTAACCGTCACGACGATGTATATCGCCACTCTGACTCACATCGCAATAACACCTCGTTTGGTGGCTATCGCAATGGATCACACAGCAGCAGTTCGCACAGCGTTGGCTCGCATAGCAACTCTCGCGGAAGTTCTCACAGTGGTTCTCATGGAACTCGCAGTATAGGCGGTGGCTCACATAGTAGCTCAAGCCACTCTCATGGCGGAGGTTCTCATGGTGGAGGCTCACGTGGTGGTGGACGTAGATAAACTATAGTTCGAGTGTACGAACCTCAGCATTCGACATCCTCTGAATTTCGCTCATTGATTTTTGATAATAAACTGATTGTATAGCTTTGTTGATGATGCCATGGCCTACGGCCAACACCTTCTTTCCAGGAAATGTCTGCTTGACATAAGCGATGAATTCGCCAGCCCTGGAAAGAAGGTTTTCTAATGTCTCTATGTCATCAGGCCATGTCTCACCCTTTAGGTCCGGAATATATCGACCGGTAAAACTTCCCCAGTCTCGCTCACGGAGTAATGGAGTAGACTGTACCTCAAGATGATGTGGTTCTGCAATTATCTTAGCAGTATCAATAGATCGCTTCAAATCGCTGGCAATCACCACATCCAAAGGTTTGTTCTTCCATTCCTCACTGAACTCACGGGCTTGCTTTATACCATTCTCATTCAGCAGCCCCTGAGTCTGTCCCTGCATTATCTGGTTGGCGTTATCTACTGTTTCGCCATGTCTAACTAAGTATAAAGTTGTCATTATCACTTAAATTTTGCTGCAAAATTACATAATTATTTGCTGATTCCACCTTAATTTATTATATTTGCAGCGTAAAACTTAGAATTTATAAAGATGAAGATATTACAAAGTTCCATTTTCCGTGCCATTTGTGCCATAGCCATTGGTATCATGTTGATTAAGTTTCCTGATAATACAGTAACTTGGATTACAGTTGCTATAGGAATACTATTCCTATTGTCAGGCGTCATTTCGGTTATAGTTTATTTCAATGCAAGCAAGCATGTATCCGATTATAAGATTATGGATTCGAACGGCCATGTAATTGCTGGTGAAAAACCAACATTTCCATTGGTTGGCTTAGGTAGTATTATCCTTGGATTACTACTTGCTCTAACCCCAAGCATTTTCATCAAGGCTCTTATGTATATTATCGGAGCCATATTAATACTCGGCGCCATCAATCAATTTATGGTTTTGGTTAGAGGCCGCAGATTCGGTAAAATCGGCTTTGGTTATTGGGTATTCCCATCACTGATCCTGCTTACAGGTTTATATGTAATGCTTAAGCCAATGGATCCTGCAAGTTTAGCAATGATTATTCTAGGTTGGTGTTCACTTTTGTATGGTGTTACAGAAATCATCAATTCCCTGAAGATTCACGCTATAAGGCGTAAAGCAGAAAATGTACAGGAGATTCCTGTTGCTGAGGAAATAAAAGAAGAAAAAGAAGTTACGGAAGTGACTACACTCCCGTAACTATTCCTTCAATATATGTCTTAAGGATGTGGATACCCGTACGGTTGTCTCCACCCCAAGGAACTATCAAGTCGGCAAATTTCTTTGTTGGCTCTATAAACTGTTCGTGCATAGGCTTAAGAACTTTCTCATAGCGATCCAGCACCATATCTACAGTACGTCCACGTTCAACTACATCACGACGTATGTTTCTTATCAATCGCACATCGCTATCGGTATCAACAAAGATCTTCAGATCCATCATATCACGTAGTTTCTTATAGTGCAAAGCCATAATTCCTTCAATAATAATCACGGGTTTGGGTTCTACATGAATGGTCTCCTTCAAGCGGTTACTTTCAATATATGAATATGTGGGCTGCTCAATAGCCTCTCCATTCTTCAATTTCTTAATATGCTCTGTAAGCAATTTCCAGTCGAAAGCATCTGGATGGTCAAAATTGATAGCCTTACGTTCCTCTGGTGTCATTCCTGTGGTATCATTATAATATGAGTCAAGGGGAACAACAGCTGCACAATGTGGTGGCAGCGCTTTGGCTATTCTCTTTACAACGGTAGTTTTGCCAGAACCAGTACCGCCTGCAATTCCAATAATTGTCATAATTCAAGGTATTTAAAAACTATACTATAATAATATGCTTTACGTTCTGTCCGCATCGGATAGGCTCTAGAGCTGCTTGGCATGCGATATAGCCTCAGTTCGCGGTCATCAAGATGGAATTCTGCGAACTCACCCACTTTAGGGCTCTTGATTCCATAATGATTACAGAATACATCCGTTGCCAATTGACCTGCTGTTATCACAGCCTTACATTCAGGCAATTTACGAAGCATACCGTCCAGATCTGTCTCTTCTACTATTTCAAGATCCTTGTCAGATGCATTATCCTTTGTTCTGCGGATTTTTGTTGCTGTATCATACATCGCAATTCCTTTTTCATTAAGGAACGGAATAATGCTATCCAAATTATAGCGTTTCTCCTGTTCTAATACAAAATGCTGCTTATCGCCATAGAAACAGATTCCAAAGATACGCCACATGTCGTTGATGAAGTTGGGATAATAGAAACGCATACACCACCGTTTCTCTGCAGGAGGGAATGTGCCAAGCATAAGCAACTTTGCGTTCTCAGGCAGAAAAGGCTCAAATGGATGTTTCTCTATAATCTCACTCATCACTTTTTCTTTAGATAAACAAGCGTTGGTAAATGATCGCTAAATCCATTAAGCCACTTTCCCCCGGCACTTGTACGCAAGGTGTTACCTCTATACTCACCATCTTGCTGTATCAGATAATCACGACGAAATATCTGATAATCCATAAGTTTCAAGGTTGAATAATCATCGCTACCTGCCTTGTTAAGCAAATTAGATGAGAGAATAATCTGATCAAACAGATTCCATGAACCTTGGAACTGCAGAGTGCCCTGACCTGCAGCCAGCACATTCCACCAAGGATTCCAAAGTCCTCCATCCTCAACCTCATTTATTTCACGTCTTGCACCTAAGCATTTTGCCATCGATGCATCCTGTGGGTCATCATTCATATCACCCATGATAAACAGTTTAACATTAGGATCATCCTTCTGCAGAGAATCTTTAACAACCCTCAGTTGTGATCCTCCATCTTCACGAGCATATGATTTTGCACCTCGTGAAGGCAGATGGTTTACTATTATCGTTACATGTTCCTTAGCCAAAGTACCACTAACAACCAAGAAACCACGAGTAGTCCTATCTGCATCCTCTGGCCTATTATATATATAAGGTATAAGCTTAACGTTTCTCACCTTAAAAAGTTTGGGGTTATAAAGCAGAGCGCAATCTATACCACGCTTATCAGGACCTTCAATGTGAACAAACTGGATATTACGGGCTTTCAAAGCAGGTTGATTACAGAGGTCAGTCAGACACTTTGCATTCTCAACCTCAGCTACACCGATTGCAGCACATCCAACACCTGGCAGTTTATCAGCACCCATCTCGGCTAGCACACGAGCCATATTACGCAATTTCGCTTTATACTTCTCACTAGTCCATTTAAATGAACCTTCGGCTAAAAATTCGTAATCATTCTTTCCCTCGTCATGGCATGTATCAAACAGATTTTCAAGGTTATAGAATCCAATACCATAAATATTCTGTCCCTTCTTGTCCTTTGCCACACAAACGCTCGAGACAAGAAGCAAAATAAGCAATAAAAGTTGTTTTCTGTACATAATCAGTTATATTTTGTTGCAAAAATAGCATAAAAATCCGAGTAATCAAAGAAAAAAACACAAAAAGTTTGTAAATTCAGAAAAATATTCGTAACTTTGCACCCGCTTTATGCGAAATTAGTATTTATAACATTAATATTTAAACTCAAAATGAAAAAAGGTATTCATCCAGAAAACT
>Ga0265299_10002776_pt1 | contig 17556 bp, 21 predicted proteins | sample AusTroGonzalo_MG_4_FD_193485 | JGI IMG/M metagenome (GOLD analysis project Ga0265299, IMG submission 193485) | Bovine rumen microbial communities from tropical cattle in Woodstock, Queensland, Australia - Gonzalo_02 | ecosystem: Host-associated > Mammals > Digestive system > Stomach > Rumen ... | reverse complement strand
ATGGCCGATATAGCCGAAAGATTAGGCATAATGCACAACAAAAAAGACGAGTAAAACGGTGCAAAAATGCCAAGAAACGTGTCAACCACGCCATTTGTAGGCATTTTGTTAGAATAGCGTAAAATATAGATTTAACGCTAAAATAGCAAAAGTCAGTTAACCGACAGAGCTTTTCTTTTCGGGGCTTAATTTTGGGGCGTTCTTTTTCTGCCGTGTTTTTTTCTGTTCCCCGTGTTCGGAGTCCTGGTGCGTTGGATCGTGCCGGACTACCCCCACCATCGGGACCGCCACTGCGGAAATAACGTATACCCCCCTCAAAAAATTTTACTAAAAATTCAATTTGGGCTTATGCGAAGTATAGAAGAGATACAGAGAGCAGTAGAGCGCGGAGAGCGAGTAACGATGGGGGACCTTAGAGTCCTTCAATTAGACTACTGTAAAACGCATATAGAGTACTTCATCGATAAATACGGTCACATAGAAGATAAGCACGCAGAAGAGTTGATACAACCATTTAAGTTGTGGCCTGCGCAGTTAGATGCACTTAAAAGCATAATGGACCATCGATGGAATATAATCTTGAAAGCGCGACAGTTAGGATTCTCGTGGCTCGTAATGCACATAGCTGCTCACCTAATGATAACTTCATATGGCAAATTGGTAATTGGACTGTCAAAGACGGAAGAGGAAGCGAAAGAACTCGTTCGTAGATTGACAGTCATTTTTCGTTATATGCCAGAACTTATAGCGGAAAAGGATAATGTACCAAACGGATGGGAAGGGCCTATATTTTCATCAACGGCCTTGTCAGTGACAATCAAGTTCCCTAACGATATGGAGTCAAACTTTAAGGCGTTGGCTTCTTCTCCGGGTGCAGGCCGTTCATTCACAGCGAACCTACTAATCTTTGACGAATGGGCGTTTCAGCAGTTTGCGCGAGAGATATGGGAAGGCGGTTTCCCTACCATCAACAGTAAGAATGGTGGTAAGGTAATCGGATTGTCTACTATTGCCCGTGGATCTCTTTTCGAGGAAATGTTTACCAACCCTGATAACGGATTTAACAAAATCTTTATTCCTTGGTATGCAGACCCTTCAAGAGACGAAGAATGGTACGAACAAACGAAACGTGCTTTGGGAGACGGAATCACAGCCGAGTATCCCGCGACTATTGACGAAGCGTTGCAAGTACCGGGCGGTGCGTTCTTCCCAGAAGTAACAAAAGACACGCACGAGACAAAGGATGAATTAACGGGTCCTTTAAAGCGATATTGTGCGATTGACTACGGCTTAGATGCTTTGGCTGCAATCTGGATACAAGTAGACACGAAGAACAATGAACAAGGATACCGTTGTTTGAAAGAGCCTAACTTAACCATCAGTCAAGCGTGTGAACTGTTAAAGAGTCGTAGCGCATATGAACACATAGACTTTTACTTAGCCCCTGATGATTTGTGGAATCGTAGACAGGAAACGGGTAAGAGTGCAGCAGATATATTCCTTGAAAACGGAATCAGCTTAATAAAAGTCAACCGCGATATGTTCAACGGTTGTATGCAGATGAAAGAACACTTAAGAGTGAGGGAGAACGGGAAACCGAACCTCACTTTTTTGTATGGAACGTGTGATGAATTAATACACGACCTACAAAAGATACAGAAAGACAAGAACAAACCAACGATATACGCAAAAACACCGCATGAGTTGACGCACCTACCAGACGCATTAAGGTACTTTTCTACTTGGTGGACTACTCCGGCAGCGGAGAATGAGAGAAATAAACGCCTTGAGAAGTGGCCTGATGATAGGTTGGAAGATTGGGACAATGCGAGTCCGAAGATGCGGGATATGATGCGTGAGTTGTACGGAGAACCCATAAGATGAAATGGTGGAACAAACTTATGAGAGATATTACAAAGCCCGAAGTATCCAAGAAACTTAAGGAATGGAAGAAGAAATACGAGAACGCCAAGAACGAATACGAAGCGAACCTTAACTTGATGGACGTTTACGACAAGATGTACGAAGGTGACCGTCATGTTAACCGCAATCCTAACAATGGTGGCGGATTATCCAAGGTTTTGGCGATTAACGTAAGAAATATCACTTTTGACCTTATCGAGTCGGAAGTTGATTCAGCAATCCCGTTCCCTAAAGTAATCCCCATTCACAAAGAGGATGAAGAACAGGCGAAGATACTTGAAGCGTTCTTACGTGGAGAGATTGATAAACAGCACTTTAAAGCCAAGAATGACGTTCAAGAGAGAACTACTCCTGTACAGGGTGGCTCTTTTAATATTGTCGAATGGGATAACTCAATAAAGACACATTGCGCAGTCGGGGATCTCTCAGTAAACGACCTTCATCCGAAGCAAGTAATACCACAGGAAGGTGTTACAGAGCTTGAAAAGATGGACTACGTATTTATCCGCCAGAATCAGACAAAGGACTACATTAAACGCCGTTTTGGTAAAGATGTATCCACCGAAGAAGGCGTTGCAGAGGACGAAGATAAGCCTTTAGAGAACATCGTTGAACTCGTTACTGTTTACTTTAAAAACAAAGATGGTGGCATAGGTCGTTACAGATGGGTAGGCGATGTTGAGATAGAGGACAGCGAAGACTACGAAGCACGAAGCATAAAGGTATGCAAAGAGTGTGGCGCAACAGTAATGGGTGATGAATGTCCTCAGTGCGGTTCAAAGAAGTTTGAGACACAGACTGATGAAACAGATACAATCTCGATTCCCGTTCAGGCCACAGACGAAATGGGTAATCCTATTTTTAATCCTGACGGAACACCCGCAATTACTTTAACAGAGGTTGAACTTCCTTACTACAAGCCCGGTATGTTCCCGCTTGTTTTAAGAAAGAATATCTCAAAGTACAAATCATTCCTTGGTTTTTCAGATGCAGCAGCGATTGAAGACCAACAGGATACGATAAAGAAACTCGGTTCAAAGATAAACGAGAAGCTGTTAAAAGCGGGTTCCGTTTTGACGATGCCTGCCGGAGTTAACTTCCAGAAGAACGATGAAGAGTTCAAGATCCTGAGAATTGATAATCCACAGCAGTTGTCAATGATTCAGGTATTAACTTGTCAAGCAGATGTATCAAAGGATATGGCCTTCTTGGAAACCAATTATCAGTGGGCTAAATCATCCCTTGGTATTACAGACGCATACCAGGGCAAATACGATTCATCGGCTACATCGGGTGCTGCAAAACAGTACTCAATCAATCAGGCTGCGGGCCGTTTGGAATCTAAACGAGTAATGAAGAATGAAGCCTACGCGAAGTTGTACGAGTTAATGTTCAAGTTTGCTTTGGCATATGCAGACCAACCCATTCCGATAACGATGTCCGGCAACGATGGCGAATTAGAGTTCAGTCACTTTGATAAATCCGATTTCGTCAAGTTTGATGCAGACGGAAAGCCTTATTGGAATGACGAGTTCCTTTTCACAATCGACACTACTTCAACACTTCTTACCAACCGTGAAGCGATGTGGAATCAGTCAGACCTCAAGTTACAGAGCGGAGCCTTTGGACCTTTGGGCGATTTAAGAACTATGAGACTTTATTGGTTAGAGCAAGAGCGTAACGGTTATCCTCATGCCGGAGAAGTGTTAGCAGAAGTTGAGAAGATGCTTGCACAGCAGAATGAAGCGATGGCAGCGCAGATCCCGATGGAAGGAGAGATACCTAATGAAATGCCCCAGATGTGATTTTGATGCACAGATAATCAAAAGCAAACTGATTATGAAAGATGACAAGTTAATGAGAGTTTTGACATACGCTTGTCGGAATAAGAACTGTGCGATGTATGAAAAAGAAGTCGGCAAAGAAGAAGTAGAAATACCTTACGAGAAGGAAGGAGAAAACGAATGAGAGTATTTGTTAAAGATGGCGGTCAGAAAGAGTTTTATATTGACGCGCTTACAGAATCAGCTCCCACAGGAGTAGTTGAAGGACATATCCCCGTAGAAGAAGGCGATTTGTGTATTGATGAAAACACAGGAAACACCAAGTGTTATAAAGCTTCGGGCTGGACTTCTTGGTCGTAAGAAAGGGGTAATTTTATGGATGCTGTAACATTACAATTAGCAAAAAAATATACCGCAGAAACCGCCGAACAGTTTGGAGCATTAAAAGGCGCGAACTGTCAGGCTGGCACAGCAACAGACATTATGGACGGAACAGCCAAAGTTGGAAAGCGTATGCCTTTTTTATGGGTAAACGACGAAGAACAAACACAGACTTCCAACATGGATATTATGTATGCCGATATTGCGGCGATGGTGCTTGCTTCATTAACGACAGCAGAAAGTCAAGAGGTGTAGCAAATGAGCAAATGGGTAATAGATTCGGGAACTTTGACGGATATTGCCGATGCGGTTAGAGCAAAAACGGGTGGTTCTTCAAACATTGAAGTATCCGATTTGGCTACCGAGATTGCTAATATCCCTCAAGGAACAGTCGAACCGATTAAATTAAACGCAACATGGAAGAACGATGATTCCGCAAGTGCATACGGAGAAATCTTCTTAACCGCAAACAATGCTGATTATAACGGTAACTACGATATCATGTGGGCCGACAGCAACGGAGCGTTAACCGATTATGTTAAGATTGATACCGTAACCTTAGATGTGGACAACGGTAAAACAATGGGTTCTATAAAACTCATGGAGTTTAACGCAATTCCCACTGATGCGACAAAGATTGTTGCGGTGAAAAACAACAGTGTAGTTGCTTCTTACGACATACCGCAGTACAAGCAGTTTGATGCAACAGTATACGGTACAGTACAGAACAAGAAAGCACTTTTTTCCGACCAGCACCAAGGATACGAAACTTCAACAGATGACATACAAGCGATGCTTGAATATGCCGATGCAGATAATGATATTGATGCGGTGTGTGGTGCGGGTGACTTAACCGCAAACGGATATACTTCTGAGTTGGATGCTTGGTTAACTAACCGAGACACATACAGAGGTACAAAGCCTGTTTACTGTTGCGGTGGCAATCACGAAGCAAGTACATCAAACGCTATTATGACAAAGAATCCCACGGGATTAAGAAAGTATCTTGATACCGATTGGGTTGACGAAACCGAAAATTATTTCCTGAAAGAAATCGATGACGATATTTACATCTTCATTTCGGTATTTGAAGGAACAACGCATAGTGCTAAAAACACGATGCTTACAACCGCTTCTCTTGATTGGCTTGAAACACAGCTTGAGACTTACCGCAATCAGAGAGTGTTCTTGTTCATGCACATTCCGCCTTTGTGGAGCATAAGCGGTATGAAACAGAACGGACAGTACATCGGATTTGGTAACGGCAACGGAGCATATACCCTTGACCTTTGGGGAACAAGCGGTTCAGACAGAACGAGATTCCTCAACCTCTTAGACCATTATAAGAACGTAATTTGGTTTAGCGGACATTCCCACATCAAATATCAGTACCAGAACGTGTGGGACCACTTAAATGTAATGCAGTACAAGGGCGGAGCAAGGTTTGTTCACTTATCTTCTTTGGTAGTTCCGAGAGATATTATAGACGGGTCCGCAACAGGACTTATCTACGCAGAGGGTGAGTTCTCCGTTATGGAAGTTTACGAGAACGCAATTCGATTAAAGAGCTACAACCTTATCGAAGAAAAGTTCTACGGCCTTTGTGAGTACATTATTGACACAACACCCGTTACAATTCCTTCAAGTTCAAAAACAGTAGTAAGCATTAGCGCAACAAAGACAAAAACTTCTTACTACACAGACGAAACGCTTTCAACGGCAGACATTACAGTAACCGCAACATTTTCCGATAGTACCACATCAGATGTTACAAGCAGTGCGGTGTTTGATACGAGCAACGTTGACTTGACTTCGGAAGGTACTTACACAATCGGCATTAGCTACACATACGAAAGCGACACTGTAAACACATCAGTTCAGGTTACGGCTACCGAAAGGCCGAGTGTAAAGACCTTATCAAGCATTTCAGCAAGCAAGACCACAACAACCTACACAGAAGGCGATACATTAAGTACCGCAGACATTACAGTTACGGCAACATACTCAGATACTACAACGGCAGATGTTACGGCATCAGCAGTGTTTACTACTTCTGGTGTAGATATGTCAACGGCGGGTGCTTACACAATTGGAGTAAGCTATACCGAAGATGGCACAACAGTAACCACATCGGTAGGAATTACAGTATCATCTGACACGGGCGGTTACACAGTTTTGTTTGACGCATCTTGGGATGGTTCGATTGCTTCCGCGGGCGGTTCACTCGATGGCACTTATGCAACCGCTATATCCGAGGGAATTACGAAAAGTGGTTCTACATTAACAGCAGAGCCAGCTTCTTCCGCACAAGATAAAAATCTGTATTACAGAGTTCTTGCTGATACAGGATTAAGTTATAGTGGCAAGGTCGGATTTGGTATTGGCGTTGGTAACACATCATCGAAGTGGGCTAAACAGGGAAGTCCTTTTTATAGCTTTACTTCGAGTTCGTGGCAACCGATTATTTCCAATGTTAACGATGAGCCTTTGAAACTGACTTCTTCACACAATCTGTTATCAGTACAAATGAAGTCAAGTTCAAGTGCAACGGCAACGTTCCCTGTAACAATCAATGCAAGAATACAGATTGGTTATTCTAATACTTAAATAAGTTCCATAGTCGGTAGATTTGGGCGGTGCAGAAACCTAAATGGTAAATGTACCGCCTATCTATTTAAACGAGCGTATAGACGCTTATAGAGGGTTAAAACGTTTCGGCGGGTCAGGCGATTCGGGGAAATCGTAAACCACCCTCTTTAGGTAAAAAGTATGAACCCACCTAATCAGTTAATAGCATTTTTGATTGATGCTTATATTCATTCAGATATTAAAAGGCAAATACTAAAACGGGTCTTTTGCGATGACAAAAAGCCGTGTGAGCTGGAAGACGAGTTTGGATATTCGTCAAGGCAAATTGAACGGTACATCAAAGAAGGAAAGCAGATGCTTGCCGAAAAAATGTCGGTTTAGTGTCGGTTTAATGTCGGTGCTTCCAAATATTTTAGGCACTATGCTTAAAGTAAGAAGGGAGAACGACTATGAGTTTTGTATTAAAAAATCCTAACCCACATGATTTAAACGTTGGTGATTGCGCAATTAGAGCAATCTCGATAGCACTTGATAAACCTTGGAACGATGTTTACTCCGAGGTTGCAATGGAAGGTTTAATGCTTTCCGATATGCCTTCTTCAAACAGAGTGTGGGGCAAATACTTAGAAGAAAAGGGATTTAAACTTAATATCGTTCCTGATAGTTGTCCTGATTGCTATTCCGTTTCGGACTTTGCTGAAGACTATCCCCAAGGAACCTACGTGTTAGGTTTAGGACATCATACCGTTTGTGTAAAAAATGGTTCCTACTATGACACATGGGATTCTGGTGGAGAAACAGTAAAGTATTATTGGCAGAAGGGAGCAGACAATGTTTAACTTTCAGACGATGAACAACATGATTTCGATGATGAATCAGTTTAAATCAAAGCCTTCTCAATTCTTGTCACAGAAGTTTAACGTACCAAGTGACTTGAACGATCCGCAGAAAATAATTCAGCACTTGCTTGACACGAACCAAGTTACGCAAGCGCAGATTGATGCAATCAAAGGCAATCCGATGATTAGACAGTTTCTTAAATGATATTAAAGTCGGTGCGCAAGGCTTTGATATATACGGACCATCAATGGTGGTGGCCCTTGACCTTTATAGTTTAAAAGGAGAATAATATGGCACTTACAGACGAAGGTGGCATGGTAATGCCCGTAGCACCCACAGGCGGTGGCTTTGGTGGTTTTGGCGGTGGCGATTCCTGGGCTTGGATAATTCTGTTATTCCTCTTTGCTGGTGGCGGTTTTGGAAACGGCTTCGGTGGTGGAAACAACATCTATCCTTGGATGAATCAGGCCGACATTACCACAAACGGATTCCAGAACGCAGCTATCAATTCCGCTGTAACAGGAGTTCAGAACAGTATTACAAGTGGTTTTGGCGATTTACAGACTGCTCTTTGCGGTGGCTTTGCCGGAGTAAACGCTTCAATCACAAATGCATCTATCAATGCGATGCAGAACACAAATGCAATTCAGTCTCAGTTAGCTCAGTGTTGTTGCGATAACAAGACCGCAACATTACAGACACAGGCTATTGTGCAGAGTGAAGGTGCGGCTACAAGACTTGCAATTCAGAATCAGACTCAGGCAATTCTCGACAAGATGTGTCAGCAGGAAATTGATGCGCTTAAGGCTCGCAACGCTGAGTTACAGAATCAGGTACTTGTTCAAAACCTTGCGGCTTCACAGACCGCTCAGACCGCACAGTTAATTGCGGACAACACAGCTCAGACACAGTACATCGTGAACAGAGTTGCCCCTTACCCTATTCCTGCTTATACAGTAGCAAACCCCGTAACACCCGCAACTTTAATCTAAAGGGGGTATGGTTATGCACAAAATGGAAGAACTTAGGGAAAAACTTGTTAAGGAGCTTGAAGAACTTACAAGCAAAGGCGAGATGTCAATGGGTAGCCTTGATGCTATCGACAAACTTACTCACTCTATCAAATCTATTGACACGATTCTTGCCATGAAGGGTTATTCGGGAGACAGATATTCCTATGATAATTCCTACAAGCGTGATTCGATGGGTAGATATTCAAGATATGACGGCGATGGATATTCAAGACGAGACGGTTACAGTCGTGCCGAAGCGAAAAGAGAAATATCCGATACCTTACACGAACTTTCAAGAAACGCCGATGGCGAGTCAAAACGCATGATTGAATCTTGGATGAAAGAGTTAGACAGATAATTTCATAACGGTAGTTAAAAGCACTTACTTCGGTAGGTGCTTTTTTCATACACAAAACTTCGCTTAGGGGAAGCGTGAAAACCCCGGAAAGGACAAATGCATATGAAGTACAATTTACAGTTTTTTGCTGATGAAGAAATCAGCACAGGCGTAGAAGTATCTGATACCGCCGATCAGATGGAAACAGTAAATGAAGATGTCACGAGTGAAGAGACAGAGGGTTCCACAACGCCAGAGGTAGCGGATGCCTCACCCGAAGTTAATCAGACCGTTGACATGAACGCAATCTACGCAAATGCACGTAGAAGGGCAGAAGCAGAGTTTAAGAAGCAGAGAGAAGCAGAAGACGCTGAATTTGCAAGAAGGTTTAGTAACTACACTAACCCCGAAACAGGAAGGCCGATTCTTAGCAGAGCTGATTACTTTGAAGCCCTTGACGCACAGGAGCGTATGAAAGCAAAGGCGGAATTGGAGAGCAAAGGAATTGATTACGGCATCATCGAGAACGCAATCAAAAATTCTCCCCAGATTCGTCAGGCCGAACAGGTTTTACAGAGGATGCATCAGCAAGAAGTCAATCAGCAAATCACTAACGATATTGCAGAACTAAACAAGATGGACCCTTCGATTACATCCCTTGAAACCATACCCGCTGATGTTCTTGAACTTGCAACCAAGAGCAACGTTTCCTTAGTAAACGCTTACAAGATTGCAAACTTCGGAAGAATGTCAACACAGCAGGCATCGGCAATTCAGCAAAGGACAATTAATCAGATAGCAGGCAAGTCTCACTTAGCACCCGTTAACGGTGTTACACAGAATGACGGCCTTGCAAGTATCCCCGCCGATGAACTCGGTTTTTGGAGAGACGCTTATCCCGGACTGTCCGAGACTGAACTTCGCAAGAAGTACACCAGAGTACAGAAAAATTCACAGTAGAAAAAAGGAGATTTTAATTATGTTTGCTTACAGAAAATCCTCAAACGTAGGTAATGCACCTGAGATTATTCAGGTTCCCGCAACCGCAGCAGAAGCCTTTGTTATTGGCGAAGCTCTTACACTTTCTTCCGGCAAGGCTACCAAGGCAACAGGAACAACCAAGCCTGAGTACATCTGCGCAGAGCAGAAGACCGCTATCACAGGCGATACCATTTCTTGCTACCTTGTTGAAGGCAATCAGGAATACGAGACTGTTACTTCCGCAGACGGCGCACTTACCGTTGGTGCAAAGTACACAATCGACTCTACCGGCCTTAAAGTTACCGCTACCGCTACAAGTGGTGTTGCAGAAGTTGTTTCCGTTGATGGTTCCACTTCTGGATCAAAGGCAATCGTAAGATTCAGCTAATCAATAAGAAAAGGAGATTAATACTATGGCTATTATTTTTGCAAAAAACTCAGGCGTTAACGAAGGACTCTACAAGGTTCAGGATGCGGTTATCAAGTCTTGGATGACTGATTATGACACTGAGAAAAACGACTATGACGCATATGTAAATGCAGTATTCAACGTAAAGACCTCTAAGCAGTTCGGTGAGAAACTTGGTTCCACCACAGAGTTCGGTGATTTCGAGATCGTTCCCGAAGGCGGAAACGCTATTCAGGATGAAATTCAGGAAGGCTTCGACAAGCTCATTGTACATGAACAGCTTTTAAAGAAGTTCACTGTTACCGCTGAGATGCTTGAAGATAACCTTGTTGATGACATGAAGACAGGCGCAGAAGGATTCGTTCGTTCTTATCATCGTTCTCGTGCAGCAGAAGCAAGCGCACTTCTTACAGGCGCAACCGCTACTTCTGTTAAGTGGGGCGGAAAAGTTCTTAATACCGCTGCAAACGATGGCAAGGCTTTATTCGCTACCGACCATCCCGGTATGAAGGCAGGCGTTGGCGTTCAGTCTAACGTATTCACAAACGCACTTGGCACAAACGATGAAATGCTTTACAGACTTGCTAACATCGGTAAGAACTTCAAGAACCAGAGCGGACAGCCTATGGGTTATGAGTTTGATACCATCGTTCTTCCTTCCGATGCTTACGCAGAGATCCGTCTTGTAGAAAAGATTATCGCTTCCACCAATCAGGTAGGAAACGACTACAACGATGTAAACGTTTCTAAGGGCAAGTGGAAACTTGTTGTTGACCCTCTTTGGGTTTCCGCAGGACTTGCTAAGACCCCTTACATTATCACTTCTTCCAGAGCAAACAAGGAACTTCGTGGAGCAATGTTCTATGACAGACTTCCTCTTAAGGTTAGAAGCGAAATCGATAAGGATACTTGGAACATGGACTACGTTGGTAGATACCGTGTTGGCGTTGGCTTCAATGATTGGAGATTCGCTATCATGGGCGGTGCTTCCGCAGGTACTCAGCTTTCATAATGTGTTTGCATAAGTCCTCCCCCGTGAGTAGGTTCACACCGAAAAGGGGGAGGATTTTTGTACAAGGAGGATTCTATGACACCTAAAGGTTTAAAGATTGGCGATACGTTTGAAGATATGGGAAGACGCGAAATGCTTCGTTACAGAGTTATCGGTTTTGACGGACAGGGCAACTATATTGCAAAGTTAATCGAAAACGAAGTTGAAGAAGTAAAGGACGAGCCGATTCCCGTTGAAGAATTTATTCAGGAAGAACTTCCGTTTACGATGCCCGATGACGAGTTAGTTGAAAAAGAACAGCCCGTTGTTGAGGAAGTAAAGGAAGTAAAGAAGACGGCCCCTAAGAAGACCGCAACAAAGAAGAAGACCACGGCAAAGAAGACCTCTAAGAAGTAGGAGATAAAAAATGGCAACTTGGTATGACATAAAGTTTCGCACTATGAACAAGATGTTTGCATCAAAGGGAAACAATATTCCCACTGATACATCATCGGTTGATTACTTAGCAGCGATGCCCGGAGCGTGTAACGAAGCATTACAGCGACTTTCAACGGCGGGCAAATTTATTATTAAGTCCATACAGATAGCGCATAACCCCATTAAGAATTTAATCTCGGATGGAAAGAAAATACTTTCATCCGAAGGCGGAGAACTTTCAATCGAAGCAACGGGCGCAAGGTCGTTATACGTTGAAGTTCTGGGGGCCGTAACAATGACGATTAAGGTTGGCGAAACGGAACTCTTAACAGAAGTAATATCAAGCAAAGCCCATTATTCTTCCGTGAGAAAACTTATTACCAACACAGACAACGAACTTGTAAAGGTCAAGTTTGAGTCTGATTACCCTTTTGCAATTAAGAACTTTGCATTGTACGGCGCAACCTTTGAACTTGAAAGCGATGTTCAGAGTTTTGCAGAAGTGATTAAGTACGATTTATCACAGCTTGCCGATTCGTTCTATATGCTTGCACAGGACGGAATCATCTTTGAAGGAAGCGAAGGCGTTTCGAGATATGAACAGACCTCGGATTACTTTGAAGAAGGCGGACGGGTATTAGTCCTTGATAGAAACAAGCCCGGCAACTACACAATCTACTATCGTGCTTATCCTCAGAAGATTACAGCGGATACACCCGACAGTTACGAACTTGAATTAGATCCCGAAGTAGAAGCATTAGTTCCCTTGTACATGGCTTCACAGATTTATAAAGACGATGACAACGGAATAGCAACTACTTACAGAAACGAGTTTGAAGTTGGCTTACAGAGTTTAAAGGATGCGATTAAAGCACCGATGTCAGAAACATTTACAAGTGAAAGTGGGTGGATTTAATGGCGGTTCAGTTCAAAGTACCGAAGACAGTTCCAAGGTCAATAAGTGTTGTTGATGAATTTCTTGGCGTTGACTTCACTAATTCGTCTGCCGCTATTGACATTCGCAGAACTGCAAACGGTCAAAACATGATTAGGTCCGTTCCTGGTAAAGTTCGTAAGAGCATGGGATGGACAACACAAAAAACATATACAGAAGAAAAGATAAACGGATGCCACTTTTTACGTGGTGAAGAAACATATCTTATTCATGCGGGAACTAAGCTGTATAACGGCAACACGGTTGTATACAGCGGTTTAAACGATGAACGTTCTATGTCATGGGAGTTCGATAAGAAACTCTACATCGTAGACGGAAAGAAGATGATTGTTGTTTCAAAGAATGGTTCAACCTATTCGGCCTTGACGGTTGATAGCGTTGCTTACATTCCTACGTTGACCATTTCTAAGGACCCTTCGGGCGGTGGTACGGCTTATGAAGATTTAAATCTTTTACAGCCTGGATTCACCGAATCGTTTTTGGGTCAAGCTGGTGTAACTGAATACAGTTTGTCTTTTGGTGGCCTTGATGCTACCCCCGTAACGGCACAAGTCTTATCCGCTCAGGGCGAGTGGGTAGACAAGACAGAAGGCACACACTTTACGGTTAATCGTACAACGGGAACAGTTTCATTTTCAACTGCCCCTGGCGTTTCTCCCGTAACGGGTGAAGACAACGTGAAAATCACGGCATACAGAACTGTAAGCGGTTATGCATCAAAGATTAACAAATGTAAGATAGGCGTTTTATATGGGGCGAATGGTGGTAATGACAGACTGTTCTTGACGGGCAATCCTGATTATATCAATTACGATTGGTATTCAGAATCGTATATGCCTACGTATTTCCCCGACACAAACTATTCGAAACTTGGTTCCGATGCATCAGCGATTATCGGTTATTCCAAAATCGGTAACTATCTTGCAACGCACAAGGATGATTTTGAACGCGACCAGAACATTATCCTCAGAGGAAGCACAACAGTAAATGACAAGGCCGTGTTTAAGATTACAAACGCTTTGCAAGGATGTGGAGCATTAGCACCTTACTCTTTTGGGTATATTGCTAATGAACCTTTATTCCTTACAACGCAAGGCATATTTGCTGTAACGGCACAAGATGTAACGGGTGAAAAGTACTCGCAGAATCGTAGTTTTTTCTTGAACGGCAAACTATTAAAAGAATCGCATCTTGAGAACGCATACGCTGTTGTTTTCAAAGATATGTACGTTCTTGCAATCAACAATGTTTTGTATATCCTTGATGGTTTGCAGTCAGTAATGACGGACAAATCTTTGCCGTATGCCACAAGACAGTATTGTGGATTTTACCGCACAAATGTCCCCGCCAATTGCTTATGGGTGAGAAACGGAGAGTTGTGGTTCGGTACGGAAGACGGAAAGATATGTAAATTTGCTACTGATACAAACTCGTTGGCAAGTTACAACGATGATGGCGAAGCGATAGATGCAGTTTGGGAAACGCCAGACATCGAAGGCAAACTTTTCTACAAGAACAAAACATTGAGATATATTGCGATAAGACTTGATTCCGCATTGAAAACCTCAATAAAAGTTTTCACCAAAGGGCGTGAAGATTGGGAGTTAGTCAAAGAAAATGCTGCAAACGGTGATTCCTTTGCCTTTGACGAAATAATATTTGACCAATTCACTTTTGCGGGCGATATGTCACGAATGATTTCAACAGTTAAAACAAAGGTTAAAAAAGTTGATAGCTTCCAAATCAAAGTACAGAACGATACTTTGAATGAACCTTTTGGCCTTTTTGAGATTGGCTTGGAATTTGTCGAGAACGGCAACTTCAAACCTTAAAGGAGATAAGATATGGCTTTTACAAAAATAACTGAATCAGATTTAACCAATAAAGGTGTTATCGGATTACAGAACAAACCTGGCCTTTCAACATCTGCGATGCAAGAAAAACTTGAACAGACTGCGCGTGAAGTTATCATTCCTAAGTTCAACGAGTTATCGGAAGAACTTGATGAGAAATTCGAAGGTTATGTGTCCGTAACAGCAGATGGCATTAAGACTACACAGCAGTTGTTAGATGAATTATTTGCATTGATTGATTCCGATAAGATGACTGCAAGGAGCGTCCTTTTTGATGACCAATCGTGTTATCACACGTTGCAGTTGAGTCCATTAAGATATATTTTTACAAATTCAACCGTATATCAATCATCTCTTAGTGTAAGTTCGATATGGATGGTTGCATCAAGTTCAGTCTGGTATAACATGTATACATCAAACGCCCAAATGACATTCCGTGATTTAAGTAATTTGATTCCAGCTTCGGGAAAAGTATACAAGATTTCGTATTAGGAAGGAGAATAATAAACCATGAAACAGTTAACAACAGCAGGAACCGCGGTGTACATGGCAGTCGGTTCAATTGGCGGAGCAATTGCTTTTCTTATCGGCGGATGGGAAAAGGGTATTCAGACACTTTTAATCTTTATGTTGATTGACTACTTAACGGGGCTTGCACTTGCAGTGCTTAATAAGTCAAGCAAGACAGCAACGGGCGGTTTAAGTTCCAAGGCGGGATTGAATGGACTGTTCAAGAAAGCTGGAATGTTGGTAATCGTTATTATTGCGCAGAGACTTGATGTATTGTCGGGAACCACTTTTATAAAAGATGCGTGCATTATCGTGCTGATAGCCAACGAAGGTTTATCTATTATAGAGAATTTAGGCACTATGGGAGTTCCGATTCCCAAAGTACTTATTAATGTTATAGAAGCATTAAAGAAAACTGATGACCAGTACAAGACGGAAGAACCTATTTCCGATGAGGAAAACAACAATGAAGAAAGTGAGGAAGTGGATTCGTAAGGTGGGAATTGGCGTAAGAAATTTTATGACAAACGCTTACGCGATTATCAAACTGTTTGAGTTATGGATGTGAAAGGAGAGCATATATGCCTGTTGTAATACCTACACTTGACCCCACAAGAGGGGGAACAACAACGAATCCCAAAGGAAACGGCGGCGGACATAACAGCGGTGGTGGCGGAGACCACGGTGGCGGTGGAAAATCCCGTGGCGGTAACGAAGCACCCAAGAGAGAAGAAAAGCAGACACTTCCTGCTGACCGCTGTGCGCGCGTTTAAGTAATTAATGGAATATTTATCACAAACACAAAACACCCTTGAAATCTACCGACTACGGAGACGAGAAGGGTGTTTTTGATGAAAGGAGAACAACGGTGAGCGATAGCAAATTAGTAAGTTACGTTAAATGGTCACCTAACTATACAGCAATGAGTGACAAAGTAAATGATACCGTCACGATTCATTGTGTTGTCGGACAAGTGACAGTCGAAAGACTTGGTGAAATCTTTGCGAAACGTTCAAAGAACGCATCATCCAATTACGGCATTGGTTTTGATGGAAAAGTCGGACAGTACGTTCGCGAGAAAGACCGTTCTTGGTGTACATCATCCGCAAAGAATGACAGCAGAGCAATCACAATCGAAGTTGCTTCCGATACCACACACCCTTACAAGGTAACTGATGCAGCTTTTGAATCATTGATAAACCTTCTCGCAGATATTTGTAAGCGAAACAAAATCACAAAGCTGTTATGGAAGGGCGATAAGTCCTTAATCGGTCAGATTGATAAGCAGAACATGACAGTCCACAGATGGTTTGCAAACAAAGCGTGTCCGGGCGATTACCTTTATGAACGCCACACATTGATTGCCGAAAGAGTAAATCAGTTATTAGGCGTTGCAGAAGAACCAAAGGACAACACAACGTTTATGTATCACACAGTTCGCAAGAACGAATCTATGTCGAAGATTGCAAGCCTATACGGAGTTCCTTTACAGGCCGTTATTGATGCGAATCCGCAGTACAAAAATCCTTCCCTTATTCGTATTGGTGATGTGATTACGGTTCCCGTCAATACAAATATTATCCCTAAGACTTACACGGTTATAAGCGGTGACACACTTTCAAAGGTCGGTCAAAAGACAGGCGTTGATTGGCACAAGATAGCAAAACTTAACAACATAAAGTTTCCTTACCTTATCCGCAAGGGACAAGTTCTTAAATTAACGTAAAGGAGAAAAGAAATGGCATCATTTATGTATCAGCCGGAATCAAAGACATCTAAAAAGACTAACACTTCTACGAATGTCAACTATAAGACATTAGGAAATCAGAAGTCACAGGCTATTGCAAACGCAGCCGCAAATCTGACAAAGAATACAGCACCCGCTACTACCACTACAAACAATGTTTCAAACATCATTAACTCGGTGGCAAGTCAGCAGGCAAAGCAAGCAGCTCAGAACGCTACAAGTCAGTTAAGACAGGCTATTGCTAAAAACGTATCGACTCCCGCATTAGTAGGCGCGTCTATTTCAACACCTACTGTAACAACTACCACACCTACTGTAAGCGATACAAGCGGTAACAATGTTAACTACAACACAAGCGGTAATAGCAACTTGTCTTACTCCGTTTCACAGCCCGCAGTTCAGGCTATTGCTACTCCCACTATTGCAGGCGCAGGACTTGGCGCAGATCCTTACGCAGAAGTATATGCATTGTACGACCAATTACAGCAGGCACAGGAAGAAGCATTACTGAAACAGCAGAACGCACTTGCCGAACAGAAGAGAGCGCAAGAAGAAGCACTTGCACAGCAGAAGGCAGCACGACTTAGTACCTTGCAGGCTAACTACAACAACGCAAAGAGTAAACTTGATTCTTCATTCAATTCTGGTGAAACCGAACTTAATCAGAACGCAGACGAAGCATTAAGACAGGCATACATTAATTCTCAGCTCAATCAGAAGAGACTTAATCAGCAGTTGGCAAGCATGGGTATTACGGGTGGTGCGCTTGAATCAATCCTTGCTAATGCTTATAACACCTATGGTA
>Ga0265299_10002775_pt1 | contig 17564 bp, 26 predicted proteins | sample AusTroGonzalo_MG_4_FD_193485 | JGI IMG/M metagenome (GOLD analysis project Ga0265299, IMG submission 193485) | Bovine rumen microbial communities from tropical cattle in Woodstock, Queensland, Australia - Gonzalo_02 | ecosystem: Host-associated > Mammals > Digestive system > Stomach > Rumen ... | reverse complement strand
GCCCCCCCCCGATTGCTTCTCTAAGGCTATTCTCAGAAGTTTCGGCAGTTCCTTGCCACGTTTCTTCGCCCGGTTCAGTATTCCCTGACAAGCCTTTGCACTCAGCTTGTACTTCGAATCCGGGTGCTTCTCTAAAATCTGTGATAGCCTTGAAGGTCTCGGAATCATCGGTTTCTCCGACAAGTTCAAATAATATCTCTGGTGCTGTTGCCCCCCCGTAGTCAGCAAGTACACATATCCGCTTTCTTCTTTGTGGCACACCCCAGAACTGTGCGTCATGTAATCGCCAAGCAACGCTATATCCGTCACCCACGATACATCCTGCTGAAGCCCATTTTTGTCCTTTTTCAAGTTGAGGAACATAGGCGTTTTCGTCAACCACTTTGATTGTTTCTTCAAGGACGGCTCTGAAGTCCTCTCCGTTATTACTGCTGAAGCATCCGGGTACGTTTTCATAGACGGTATATCTCGGCTGAATATGTCGAATATCGAAAGCTGACCCTCCACTTGATAATCTTTTAATGCTTTCATTGCGCATCTCCTTTACAATTCTTATTGCGTCAAAAAACAACCCCGATCTTGTGCTTTCATCATCGCCCATGATCGTATTTTTCATGCCCGCCCTGCGTCCGGCAACTGAAATGTCCTGACAAGGTGCGCCATAGGTTATTATGTCAACTAAGGGTGCTTCGCCTCCCTTTATCTTCGTAACATCACCTAAATTAACTATCTCAATCGCCTCCTATTCCATATCAAACCCATCGGGCATAGGTATCAAAATTCCTGTTTCTTCAGCCATCGTCTGTTGAATGTCTTTCCAACTAACCCACTTATCAACAAGGCATTCAGCCCGCTTGTTGAAAAGATTGATAAATTCGTTAAGTTCCTTTTCTTCAAATCCGTAAGCGTCATGTATGCAGTAAATGCTTATCAGCAACATGGACTTAATCGTGTTAGCCTTTTCGGAAACCTCAAACTTGTGTAAGTCTGAATGCTTTACCTTTAGCGGTATATTCCTTATTCCACGCATTTCTAAGTCTTTCTCGGCAGCTTCAATTCCTTCAGCCTTGATTTTTTCCAATATCCAATTAGCACCCTCATATCTGGCTAATTCTTCTTTACTTAGTCTGCTCATGTTCCAAGTACCTCGTTTATGTTCCCGACAAGCATATACTTATCGAAAACCACTTCCTGACCCCAACGGTTTCTTCTCTTAACCTTTTCCTTTTTGAACAAATAGCCCCGTTCTTTAAGTTCAAAAATTCTCGCCCCAAGTTGCATAATTCCAAGATCGCTATATGCTTGCCATGAAGTTATATAACCAAACTCATTTATGTAGGCTATAACTCTATCTCTTTGTGTGGTTCTTGCCATGTTAGCCCTCCTTTATCAATCCAACCGCTTTAAGCAATTCTGCCTTTTCTTTATATGCTTCTGAAGCCCTTACGCTTTTCTGTGGCATTTCAACCTCATAGCACATTTTGAATAGTCTATCTGTGGATCTATCATCGAATGGAAGTCTGCCTATCGGGATATTAGATGTAATGATCGTTACCCGGTCATTGTTTATTCGTTCATCTAAAATTTTGAAAAGTATGTCCTCCATCCATTTCTGACCGCAGTTTTTCTGACCGAGATCGTCAATTACAAGCAACTTGCAACCATATAACAGTTTTATGGGCTTGCGCTTTAATTCTTCTCGTTCATCGGGGTATTCGGTCTGTGAAATTTCCAACAAGTCCGATGCACTTACAAACCTTGTACCTATGCAATACTTAGCAATAAGTTCGTTACATATACAGGACGCAAGAAATGTTTTCCCGGAACCTTTGGTTTCATTCCAGATATACAAGCCCATTTTGCGTTTTTCCCATTCCTCAAACTTATTGATAAATGCGTCTGCTATCTCTTTGGCTTTTAAAGCCTTGTCAACCATGCTTTCGTTATCGCTGTACGTTCCCCAATCAAAAGCGTCATATCGCTTGTTGTAGAATGCACTCGGTATTCCTGCATACTTCTTGACTAACGTAGTTCGTCTTTCCATGCCACCCGCACACTTAGGACACGGTACACCGAAAAAATCTTCCCAATCTCGTTCCCCGTATATGTAGGGTCCTTCGTCCTTGCGATAGCGTTCCCAATATGTGCTTATTCGCATTTTTTCCAAGACATATCCTGTGCCACCGCAACGCTCACATCCCCCTAAGTTTGTTGAGCTTGTCTGTGTAGTCTTTGTACTCCTGTCTTTGTCGCTCTGATTCTTCATTTGTTACATTACCTTTCGTAAATGATCCGCCCTTATCCTGTTCTTTTGACAACCATGTATTTACAAATCGCCTTATGCCTTTTGCAGTTTTACGTTTTGTCGGGTTCGACATACACCAACCACGCATAGCATTAAACTGTTGCTTAACGTTTACATTCGGATAGAGCTTTACATATTCGTCAAACAAACTTTGCTCAGGCAGCCATTCAGTACCATCGTTTAATGGTATTGCCGAAACATCGGCTTTTTGTTCATCGTTTTTTGCTTGCTTTTGGCTCTGAGCCTTTTGGCTCTGAGCAATAATAGTAGTATCCATACTACTATTATCTATAATATCCTTATCTACACTATACTGCGGCAACCGTTTGGCAACCGTTTGGCAACCATCTGGCAACCAAACTTCTTCTTCTCCATTTGCAAGTGTGTAAGAACCGTTATCTTTAATCTTTAATCGCTTTAATTCTTCTTGATATGCGGTTTCGGTATATCTGTCTTTCCGTAGCGCATTAGCCATTCTCCAATGCTTAATTACGATCACGCCACTTTCAAATTGCAGAATAAAGCGTTTTGCAAGTAGTATCTTCACATCATCTAAACTTGCATGGGCTTTAAACATAGCCATTTGCACTTGATTATTAAAGCCATCATCATCTGCACCCATGCAAAGATGTAAATACAAGGCTTGTGTACTACTCGGCAAGAATACAAACTCGTCTGCGTCTGTTATCTTTTTAGTAAACATCCTTTTCTCAGCCATTACTTTCACCACCTTGTAAAATCTTAATAATCATTTCAGCCGATTCCTCCGGCTTGCAGAATAAAAACTTGCAACCATATTTTTCTTCGCAAGTGGTACAACACTTTGCTAACCACGATCCTTTTGCACAATTCGGATATGCCTGTTTGCCACCCTTAAAGATAAATGCCCTCGGATTTTTCCATCGGTAAAGGTCTTTGATGCAAGTGACAGGCGTATTAAAAATGTTTTTCTTCTGGCTAATCCACTGAAAATCGTTCTCAACGAGGATATATAACTTAATCCCAGCTTCTTGCGCCCTTAAAAGTTCGTCACGAAACCTTACATGGTCAGTTTGCAGATCGTTTATCAACTCCATGCAACTTTGCTTCGTGTCAATACATATACTTTGATTAGTTGGAAGTGTGTAATCGCCTACATACAAGCGACAACGCCTAATCTCTATCCCGTGTTCCTCAAACCATTTGTGCTTTATGTCATGCTTGCCCGCCTGCTGCCGGGTGTCCTCTAAAAGTATCATTCTCTTGCACTCCTACAATGCCCCTGTAACGCACTACAATAGGGCAAATTTCGATTTTCTGCTTGAATTGGTATATTTTATCGTCTGAGCATTTATAACGTCTTAAAACGTCATATTATGCGTTTGGGTTCTCGGACAAAAAATCTGCTCCCTCTAACCCGGATATATCCATTTTGGAAACGATGTATGCACCCGTATCAACTTTCCCGTTTTCAACGTGCTTGTTATCGCCGAACTCTATCCTGTGAATGTCAAACCAATTCTTGTAACCCGTACTACCGCTTTTGGTTTTGTAAACCTGACTTCTAAATATCGCTTCTACAAATACCTTGCGCCCTTTTTGCAGGTATTTCTCGACTAATTCAGCCTGTTTCCCGTAACACTTAAACCACGGAAAATCAGCAGTAGAATCACCCGGCTTTACATAGTCCTTAGATACGCCTAACCCAAACTCGGCTATTACAATCTTCTTCCCGGCCTTTTCAACTCTCGTCACTTTAGGATCGCAAGTCATGGCCCCCGTAAATACGCAGTTGTTCATAACTGATATGTCGCTCCCTTCTTTGCAAATCTAATATTGCATTGTGTTGCTTTCCTGATTGCTTCATAAAATGTCTGCTCATTTGAATTGGTTTCGCTCATGTGGCAAACTACGATGTTGTTTAATGTGTGCTTGCGGTCCGTAACTTTTATAAACTCAGCAGCCGTTTTCAGTTCCATGTGTCCGTTGAATACATGAAGTTTTTTCATTTCGTTAAAATCATCTGCGAATGTATCATCTGAGTAGTTGATACCCAAAAGCAGATTATCTATTTCAGAAAATCTATATTTCACATATTGAGTATCTGTAATGTATAGCATTCTCAATGGCTCGGTATCACTTGTTATGTAAAATCCGTAGTTCGGGCAAGGGCTACCATCACCGTTAGAATGAACGAAATTGTTATCCTTATCAGTTAAGGCAAAATACCTAACTACAAAACCGCCTTTAAGCTGATTAACTTTCGGTTCTTCCAGATATGGTGCGACTATCGGTATTCCCATTTTCTGTAAGTCTTTTAAGGCTAAACTATGGTCAAGCCACTAAAGATGTGAATGTGTAACAAGGCAACCGACAATCTTTGAAACTTGAAAATCTATCCCGATCTTGATTTCCTTAATCGGTATTCCACAATCTAAAAGTAGAATGTCACCCGATTCATTAATCAGAGCATGGCAATTCCCGGAACTTCCCGTTGCTAAACACTTCACTCTCATAGCACCACCTCCTTTTTCTCAAAAATTCCACCCGCCCGCCACATCGTATGGGATTTATTTAAACGGAGGTTCAGGTATCATTTGTTCTTCAACTACTGTCGCTTCACCATCTACAATGAAGTCCTCTGAATTAGCTGATTCAGAAACCACGTTATCCCTTATTTCCTGTGGATCGTTTGTAATCGCCATATCTTCGGCAAATATCTCGCCCTGCTCAACTGAATCAAAGTCTGTGTCAATACTGTTTGCTAATCTGTGAAGCACTGTTTTGAGTGCCATACGATCCCAGAACTCAACCCACGGGCCTTGATTTGATGTCTTGCTTTTCTTCTTGCAAGCATTAATCTGATCGGTGTTCATATATTCATAACGCTTGTCACCATTTGCGAATACTACATAGGCGCAAGCACCGATAACCGATTTCCCTACCCGGTCTTTTTCTTCGTTGGGTACATACTCAAACCACGGTATATCATCTTTAAAAACGTGCCTGAATGTTTCACCATCGTAAACCAAGAAACTATGTGGGCCTTTAACAATAGGCTCAGTTGAATACTTTTTCAGCATTTTCCTTGTTCCTTTAGGGCTTAACGAGAAGTTAAGAGAACTTCCGTAGGGGTATAAGTAATATTCCCCCGATGTGTAATCCATTCCTGTATAAGCTGCTCTCATTAATGCACTCTTTAACTGAGCCATTCCCATAGCACCATTCTTCTTTACAAAATCAGAAACAACGCTATTCTTTGTTAGTGTTCCGATTGCATTGTCAACAAATCTTTCCGTTTTAAAGCCTTTAGGCAATGAAGCCTTTGCCTTTTCCAAGCTCTGCATTAAATCTTCCTTTAATGTCAATGATGTTCCTTCTGCCATGCTAAATCTCCTTCCTCGATGTATGCTTTTTACTACTTAAAATATCGTTTACTATCGCTTCGTAATCTTTGTTGAATTTATCTTCTCTATCTCTTATAGCCTGCCTTGTCACCCCAACTTTTTGTGCCAAGTATGATAAAGGCATTGTTTCACCTTTATATGTCACCCAATGTGTTGTCCGTCTGTTGATTGCTTGCGCTTCGTTAGTAATCCATGTGCAATTTTCAGGGCTATATCCTTTATTAACGTCTTTACGCTCTATGGTTAGGTTTGACTTATAGCCGCTTTCCAAAGCCCATTTTGCAAAAGCAGGGAAATTGTTATCCCATTCTTTGCAAATCCCAATCCCTCTTGCTCCATAATCCTTAAATGATTTGTTACTTTTTCTGTGGCATCGTGCCACCATGTTGTTGTAAATGCAATAAAGTCTATCATTTGATAAATGATGTTTTGTAGCTCTTTCCCTTGCTATATCTCTGGAATAGCAACCGCAAGAAACCACTTTGCCGGGCCTTAAATCACCGCTACGAATATAAGAGGTTTTGCCACAATCACATTTACATTCCCAAACCATCATGCCGTGTGTATCTTGTTCTTTGGCAGATATAACAACAAGCCTTCCAAACCTTTGTTTTGTTAAGTCAATGCGCTTGCTCAACTTATACCTCCTTTATTGTCAATTCTTTATCATCGGTTACACAAAGGCGCATAACCTGTGTATCTGCTTCAATCAACGCCTGATTGTTAGTGTCAAGTGCTTCGCTATTGTCAATCCATACAGGGTAATGCTCGTTGTAGAAGTTCTGCAAGCCGTTACAAATATCAATTTTGGCTCTTATCTGCATCGCATTGTTAAGGGCTGCACCTAACTCACGATCACCAACAAACACCTTGCAACATTCTGAATAATTGCCATTCTTTAAATATTCAAAGAAGGAAAACCTAACTATCTTGAAATGCTTGTTTATTTCTTCTGTGAGCATTTCGTTTTTCTTTTTCTGGATTAAATCCAACTGATACAAGACTTTTTCATTATCAGCCTTGCTCTGCTCAAATTGTACCTGCTGCTCTCTAAGGGCTTCTATCTTTCCGTCAATTTCAGCGTTTAGACTTGCCTTAGAAAGTTCAATATCACAATCTCTGATTTGTCCGTTTAAATTGACTTCTTCAGCCTTTAAAGCGGTCATATCCGGCATACTTTCCTGTTTCTTTTCAATAACGTTATTAACTGCGCCCAACTCTGTTTTAGCCTTATTAAGTTTTCCTAAAATGGTTCGCCCGGCTTCTGTACCACCTTTAACGGCTATAATTAGCTCATTTAGGGCTGTTTCAAGTTCTTCCCTATCTGTTGTGGCTTGTTTAAGTTTACGCTTGATTTCAGCCAATTCTGCGCCTTTAATAGCGGTTATGGACTCATTCTCTTTAATCCATCCTTCAGCTTCGCTGATATGCTTTGCCTTTTCCTTTTCAAATTCCGTCTTGATCTCGTCTATTTTCGATTGTTCATACGGGCGATTGCATACAGGGCATACAGTTTTAGAAGCATCCATAACGAGTGCTTTGGCTTCTGCAAGCCTTTTCTCCAACGTCTTGTGTTCCATTTCTCGCTTAACCGACATTTCTTCATATAGCGTTACCTCGTTTGAAAGCCTGCGAATGTCATTGTCAAGTACAACCGCCTTTTCCTGTGCTGCCTTTTTGTTTGCCGATTTCCTCTCAACTTCAGCCTTATACTCGGCTTCAAGTTCATTAGTCAAGCCGGAAACCTCAAACTGCAACTTCATGTTTTGCTCACGCAGTTCGTTTATGTCGGCTTCGATTTTTTTGCCAACTTGCATTGCCTTCTGGCATTTTTCTAACTTCTCATTCAACAGGTTCTTATTCAGTTCGATTTCAGCAAAGTCTATATCTACCTTTGATAACTCTAAGCCTTCAATTTTGGCGTTTAAGAGTTCGCCGTTTTTGCCGTAATTTTCAGCGATCTTTTTCAGGCTTGCATTCATCATGGCCTTAACTTCATCTGTGGAATAGGTTTCAAGCATTTTAGTAGCTTCACTTACTCCGTCCATCATGCTTGCAATTTCATAATCCGTGTGGCTCGATGCCATAGAAAACAAGACTTTCCTTTGAACGTCCTTCTTTTCTGCAAGAAACGCATTAGGATTTGTAAGTGTGCTAAACTTCTCAAAATCAAAGCCCATATCAGCAAGTTTCTTCTGCATATCACGTTCTGCAAGCGGTACACTGTTTACGAAATAACTATTAGTCAAGGCTATTTTCCTTGTGCCATCGCTACTTTCAGTAACCTTGCGTGTCTGCTTCTTGCAGATTGAAACAGGCTTATCATCTATGAGCATATTGATTTCAACGCTCGGAGTGCATTCCTCAACGTCAAGCGGGAATATTGCCGGATTAGATTTTCCTTCGTAGTTGGTGTTGTCAAACACCCAGAAATAAGCGTCTGCAAGTGTAGTCTTGCCTGATCCGTTCTGACCTTCGATTTTGGTGTTCCCATTCAGATTAATGGTGCGGTCTTTGATGCCCTTGAAATTTTCAAGGTGCATAGAATTGATACTTAGTCTCATTTGTTCCTCCTATTGATGTGGTTTATTTATTGAACCTACATATAACTTTGATGTTTCCTGTTTTCTTGTCCTGAATTTTGAAATATGCTCCCGGTCTGCCATCGACATCTAAGCACTCGCCCAAGAACGCATAATTTTCAGGATTGATATGTTGCTTTCGTAGCAACTCTTTTTCGTTCCTATAAAGTTTTCGTGCTTGCTTCAACGATCTTCTCCTCCAATGCTATTAGTAAGCCCCAAATCACCGCCGCAAGAACGATTCCCAATCCACCAAGCGTAACGAATAATTGTGACCAAACGCTCTCGGTAATAGGCACTTCTGAGAACATCACTAACCCACCGTAGATTAAAACCCCGATCATAGCAAATTTTTGTAGTATGATTAAAGCCTTCATTCTTATACCCTCCTCCTGTGGCAAAGCACTCACCGTCAACGATTTTCCATATCGTGCCAAGATTTTTCTGTGTGCTTTGGAAAATTACATATTTTGGAACATTTGTTCCGAATGTTAAAATATCTTCTGCAAGGTTCACGATGTATTGTGGCGTATTGCACTTGCCAACATTGTTCCTTGTGTGGCTTGCATATTGACCGGGGCAATTCAAAACTGCTTCAATCGTATCTCCACCCCATTCGCCCGATTCCATTCGGTTTAGGACTACGCAAGCTGTAAGGATTAAAACCTCACGATTTTCGGCTTCTGTCTTTCCTGTTGAGCCATTTTCCAGATACATAATGTCGGCCAAGAGTTGCGTATCGGCTTGTGTATGTGGGTAAGCAGGCGTTATCAGGAATAAAGCCATTAGAACTGCTAACACTGTGTCACTCCTTCCAATGTTTCGTCTTGCGTAACTTTTTGTTTAAAAAAAATAGAACCGATCTGCTGTGAATCCATTTTAAAGACTTTTGCTAAACTTTCTATAACCCTGTATGTCGGGAGCATCTTACCGTCAAGAACTTTAGCTATCGTGCCTCGGTCTATCCCGGTTTTTTCTGCGAAAGTTACAATGCTGTCAATATCATGGTCAATCATCAGCTTTCTCAGTTCCTTGCAATCAACTTCATACATTCGTTGTCACCTCCTTAATGTGTGTTTCGTTTGACGCAACATCATAGTAACACGCCCCGTAACTTTTTGCAAGTATTTTTTCCCATTTTGCGAAACTTTTTTATTTTGGTGTTAAGTTTCTGTTGTCAAATGCCGATAAATGTAGTACAATCACAATTTGAGGGGAGGTGGAATAGTGGAAAGAAAAGAGTTAAAATCTTTACGAAAATTAAATAAGCTGACTTTAGTAGATGTCGGAAAGAAGTTAGGCGTAAGCAAGGCCACTGTGCAGAGGTACGAATCAGGAGAAATTGACATACCTTATGATAGGATATGCCAACTTGCCGAAATATATAATGTTGAGCCGGGATATTTATTCCCAAATCATTCTAAAGGGAAATCTGATAAAGATAAAGAAGCCGAAACGCAAAAAGCCCTTGCGTTATATCAGTTATATAAGCAAGCTAATCCTCAGATTCAGAGTGCGGTTGAGGTTTTGTTAAAGCCTGTTCAACCTGATACTTAATTTCATCATCGGCTTGTAAATATAAAAAGATAAATTCGTTTTCTTCCATCTGTTTGTTTCCTTTCTTAAAAGATTATGGAAAGCATAACATAGATTTGAGAAAATAAAAAGTCCAAGATATTGAACCCGTTTCATACATCGAACACTATTGAACAGGAATCGAACACATGACAGATACTTCTGAAATCATTATAAAGTTAAAACAAGTTCGTGAGCAAAAAGGGCTTTCGTATGGTGACATTCTTAATCTTCTTGAAAAGAACGGTGACTTTTTATCAAAGTCAACATTGTCAAGGATATTTCAGGAAGGCTCTGAAAACTTGTCTTTTAGGTATGAGGAAACCATACGCCCGATAGCAAAGGCTTTACTTGATATTGAAACAATCGAGGCTGACGATAATCTGGATGTACAGGTTATGAAAACCTTGTTGCAATATAAGATACAAAGGATTGAGGAACTTGAATGGCAACTTGACCATATAAATTCATTGTTTGAAACAGAACGTAGCAAAATGAACGAGAAATTGGAACAGGAACGTTCTCGGTGGTCTAAAACTATTGATTTTCTAAAAGAGCAGATTGCTTTAAAAGATCAGCGAATGGATTTACTGCTGAAAGCGGTACAAGAAAAAGATACCCGATATGAAGCATTATTAGAATTTGTTTTATCGAAAAAGGAGGGGTAGCATGAAAAAAGCGTGTTATGGTTTAGGAATTTTCGTTATCGTTGCCGGATTAGTTGGAGCCGTGATCTTAGCACACAAGTTAGGCGTAACTGTTGAAATAGTAACAAGTGGAAGTTATTATAAGTTTACTGAAACAGTTTCAAACAGGGATTGGGGAACAACCATCGGAATTTTCGTAGGCGTTCTTTTCCCGTCTATTGTTTTGGCTATCATATTATTTGCCCTTAGTGACATATTAGAGAAATTAGATGCACAAGCAACGATCATAGAAAAGTTTACGCCATTGCTTAAAGATATGTCTAATGAAGCTTTAGACAAACAAATCCTTGCAGATGGTGGGTGGAAATGTCCTGAATGTGGCAAGGTAAACCGCTTCTATACTAATGAATGTAGTAAATGCCATTTAAAGAAAGATTACATAGGAAAAGGGCGTACCAACTAAGGTAAGCCCTTTTTTTTACTTATCAATTTTAGAAATACATTCTTCGATAGCTGTATTTACATACCATTTTTTACCAATCTTCTGACCTTTTACCTCACCACTTACAAGTTGCTTTCTAAGCCTTTCTTTAGATATGTTCATTTTATCAGCATACTCATAATACTCTACCATATAAGATGGTATATTACAATACAAGAGCCATTCTTCGTATATTTGCTCTAATGTTTTTCCTTTTTTTAACTTCTTTACGAAAAATGCTTTACTTGTAATATTGTATTCATCAACAAACTGTGCAAGTGTATAAGCCTTTCCCTTAAAAGAATAGTAAACATTACTACGTTTGTTGTTTTGTTGAACTTTCGGAGTAGCCCAACGGCAATTATCCGGGGAATAGCCTTTATTATTGTCTATTCTATCCAAGCTAAGTAAAACACCCTTAACATCTGGATTGTAGCCATTTTCTAATGACCATTTATAAAATGCTTCAAAAGAGTGTCTCCATTCATCACAAACAGTTATACCTCTGCCACCATAATTTTTATAATATGGATTCTTAGGGCTATAACATCTGTCAAGCATTTTATAATACTTTCCATAAATAGGTTTATGTCTTTGACCATGAGTTGCCCTAGCTTTTATCTTTCCACAACCACATGAACTAAAATTTTTATTCATAACTCTACCCATACATAGAGTGATCTCATTCCCACAATCACATTTAAAAACCCATCGTGATCTTGTTCCTTCAACTTTTCTTACCCCTGTTAGCATACCAAACCTTTGATTTGTTATGTCAAGATTATCATAACCATGATTATTCATAATCCACTTCCTTATCTACATTTATAAGGATATTATACACCTACCATATATGAATGTCAAAGGAAAAGGCACACCATAAAGTGTGCCTAATACTTATCTGATTTTGTCAATACATTCGCTGATAGCCTGTCTTTCACTATCACTCATAGTATTATCGAGTAATGTAGAAAGTTTGTCAACCATCTTCTGCCTAGATGCGTCACGGCTGTAACCGTCACGGCTTGTATATCTACCCATCGAATCTCTCATGCGTCTTGCGCCGGAGTAGGAATAGGGTTTATTATAATTCCATCCGCTATCACCTGAATAATCATCATAATAGCCTTCCATAGCCTCGATAGTTTTGATAGACTTAACCATGTGTGCAAGATGATCTAAAAACATAGCGTCATCGTGCGACATTTTTTCGCCTTCTCGGTCTAACTTCTTGTTTGCGTCCGTTATTGATTCCATCGCTTTTTCGCATAACTTGTGGAGTTCTTCTATGTTCTTCATAGTTAGCCTCCCTTCAGGTAGTAGCGGGTGTTACGGGGTTGGCTACTGTGTAAGCGGGAATAGGATAAGGTGCTACCCTATTAACGATGTACTGTGTCTGAGCCGTATTGTCGGCTATAAGGGCTGCGGTCTGAGTTGCCTGTGAAGCAACCAAGTTCTGCATATTAACCTGATTCTGTAAAGCAAGGTTCTGAGCTTTGAGATTGTCAATCTCCTGCTGACACATCTTATCAAGAATCTGTTGTGTCTGATTCTGGATTGCAAGCCTTGTGGCTGCGCCCTCGCTCTGCACGATGTTCTGGGTCTGAACCGTTGCTAATCTGTTGTCACAGCCATTATGTTATCGTATATGCTCTTTATCATATACTTCTCACGGTTTCCTCGTGAGTTCGGACTATATCTTCACCCTCTCTATTAAGAGTAGGGGTCGGGCAACTCGTGTCGGAATTATTGGTAACTGTCCTCATCCGTTAGTCTCTGAACCTTCCAAGGTACTTTTCTCAGTATTCCCTTGGCTTGGCTGCTGATTATCATATTCACATATGTATTTCGGATTTGTATATTTATGGTTTGCTAAATCTGCTATTGCTTGTGCGCTTATTCCATTTGCCTTTCCGGCTTCTGTAAGCGTCTTATAATGTACGCCATTTACAATAACAGGATGATGCGATTTTTTTCTAATAGTAAAAGTCAATTCTCGTGTATCATCATCATATCTACAAGGATTTCCGTATGGGTCAAAACCAAATTTCAACCATCGATGTATAACAGTAGAAGTAAGTCCCATTTCGTTTGCTAAATCAATAGCAGCTTCGTAATGCTTTCCCATATATGTCAGGGGTCTGCAACCGCCCTTGTTAAACCGTTTCCCAACAAATTCAACTTGTTCTTCGTCCTCATATCTGCACTTCTCACCATAAGGATTAATGCCTTTTCTGCACCAATTCTGTATGGTTTCAAAAGAAGTGTTATAAGCAATCATGGCGGCTTTTACAGAAGCATATCCATTGTCCCCAATAATTACGCTTCGCCAATGAGAACATCCATTTTTCATGGCAACTGCCTTATCTTTCATAGGATTTTGGACTTTCATTCTTTTTCTTTGCTTTTCGGATTTCATAACATTATTTTGAGAATATTTTTCTCGCAAATCATCCGTCCACCAACTTGTAGTTCCGCCTACTCCACCATCATTAATGTTACAAACGCATTGACCTTTTGCTTTCTTTTCTCGAATATACTCATATTCAAACTTGAAAGCTTCTTCTTCTGTTTCAAATTCTTTTACTATGCCACTCTCGCAAGGGAATCTCTTAATCATTTCATTAAAGAGTTTGTTGTGCTTTCTAACTTTATATCTTAGTCTCGTTCCCTTACCAACATAGATTACTTCGTGAGTATCTATTATATACCACTCATATACATAATACATTTACTTGCACCTCCACTTTTAATACTCTGATTATACATTGTATTAATGTGAAAGTCAAGGCGTAAACTTAGACTTTTCAGCAATTCACCCGATTGCCATAGCGGATTACGCCGCTAAAGTGCCTACTGTTTCTAATCTTGTGAAACCGAAAATTGCTTTGGCTTTATTTGCAATTTTCTTCAAGCACTGCGCCAACTGGCTCTGTAATCCATTAAATCCCTGATTCATAGCGGTCTGATTAGCAAACGCCTGATTCATGTTAGCCATCTGTCTTGAATTTGCAGAAGATTCAGCCGTAGCAAAGCCATTGGCTATGCTTGCATTAACTCCGGCAAAACCACCACACAAAGCTGTCTGAACATCGCCAAAACCGCTTGTGATACTATTCTGAATGCCAGAAATGTTTGAGTTCATCATCTGATCCCTGAAGCCATCGTTAAGGTTCTGTGAATTGTTGAGCCACGGATATAAGCCAAAGCCGCCATCAGCCATAGCCATTCCTGCGCCACCAAAACCGCCAAAACCGAAACCGCCGCCTGCGAATAAGAGAAGTAACAAAATCCACCATCCATCTGCTCCACCAAAGCCACCGAAACCACCGCCATTATATGCAGGTGCTACGGGCATTGTGGTTACTACACCATTTTCTTCAAGTGCCATAATAAAAATCCTCCTATAAATTTTTTAGGGTAACGAGCATCACTTTTGATACCCGGTTTATGTTAAAAGTCCTGCGCACTGACTTTTTACATCATATTGTTGTTTTTCATCTGTTTAAATTGCTGATTAGCACGATTATACATATCTTGCGAAATTTGCCCTGTGTTCATAAGGTGCTGAATGATCGCATTAGGATCGTTAGCCATGTTCTGCGGGATATTAAATCTTTTAGAAAGCATTGCCATCGGGTTTTGCCTAAACTGATTCATCATCTGAATAATATTCATGCCTTATCTCCTTCTCCAAGTGCTTGTTTAAGTGCCTGTAATTCTTTCTGTAATGCCCCAAATTCGTCTTTTGTGACATAAACCGATAAATCCATAGTCATTTCTTCTTTAGGGGCGTTTACGGGCAAATCTGAAGTTTCTTCAACAAGCCTGTATTTTTTAAAGATTGGTGCGTCCATCTGGGAAATTGCAGTTTTTGTGTAAATGTAAGGTGCGTTTTCGTCTTTAAAAGTCACTGAATTACCATAAGCCACCATATAATTCTTTGCTTCGTTGATGTTTGAAACAGGAACAAAGGTATTATTCTGTGGCATTACCGGGGCTTGTAATCTCGTCATACCCGAATATGGATTTACATAAGGGTATGGGTTCGGATAGTTTTCATACATGGTTTAGTCCTCCATAGAAAAATAATAAACAGGGGCAACATCGCCCGAATCCCACGAATCGTAGTAGTCACCATTAATTACGCAAACTGCGTGAGTGCCTGTGCCGATAATATGTGTTCCGCATTTATGATCGTTGCAAAAATCCCGCAATGTATAACACCCGTGGCAGATATTGAAAAGAATGTTGGGCGTATATCCTTTATCCACAAGGTATTTCCCCCATAGATAGTTGGCGTTTGCCATATCCTTGTCAATATATCCTTCTACCATGAGTTCGATATAAATATCATCCCATGTTTTACCTTCGGCTATCGCAATAGCCCTGATAACACAATCATCGGTTATTCGTCCTTTAGGATTAGGGTTACAAAACACATACATTCGTTTACCTCCTTACTGAAAAAATTATAGCAAAAAAATAAAACCCCACCATATTAAAAATCGGTGAGGTTTTTAGGAGAAAATGCTATGAAGTTGGAAAACTGTAAAAAATCATTGTACTTTTTGGGCTTTTAAATCCCACCACAATACATCGTTGTCGGTGATCGCTGCGGTACAAAATGGAAGTTTGGAAATTAAGGTAACCCCATCACCGATTTTAAGGCGTGGCACTGAGGGTGAGTTATCATCAGTTCTGTAATCGGTAACAACGTAAAATTTGTCCTTTATTGAAACCTTGTCAGGCAATTCAGCCCATTCCTTAATCGTGTGGCTTTCCGGGATTAATGGAGTATTCTCTAAGATTTTTGTTATAAAATCTAACAGATAAGTCAAAGATGGGTGTAAATCGTTAGCGATCTTTGCGGTTTTAGGCGTTTCTTTTGCACGTTGCTCTAAAACCGATGTAATCTTTGCTCTTACGCTTTTCATGGTAGTTGAAACTGTACTGTCGCAGATGTTCAATTCCATAGCAAGCTGATAATTTGTCATGTTCTTTGCTTTCAACTCAAAGCATTGTGCTTCAAGCGTTGTGAAATTGCATTCCTTACGGAAAGTGTCAAGTTCACGTTTCGTAAAGTCCGAAATTTTCATGTATTAATTAACCTTCCCCACTTATCTTTCAAAGTGTCTGTACTCTTGCCGTTTATTTCATAGCCTAATGGAATATTATTGACTATTTCCGAAATGTTTATGTTCTGCATATCTAACGGCAACCTATACCCATTGTAGCCATTTACGATAACATTCTGGAAAACGGGTATATCGGTAACAATGCAAGGCGTACCAACTGATAATGCTTCATGTACGGCATAGCAATATCCCTCATGGTCAGATAACTGCACCACATAATCAGCGTCAGCCATGTAGTCCAAAATCACATCGTTAGGCATTGCACCCATGTTGATAAATTCTGGAATGTCAGCGATCTTCTTTTCATACTCGGAAAATACCAACCACTGAAACCTTACGCCATTAGCCTTTAGCAGTTGTGCTAACTTTACCATTCGTAGATAGCCTTTTTCGGTAGTCAGCCTTGTCGCTGATACAAGCCTTAAAACCTTGCTCGGTATGTGTGCAACATGGAACGGCTCAATAGCCACGCAATCTATTTTATATGCCTTGCGCATAGCCTCGGCAGAATCTTCAGAAACGGCAATATACTTTATGCCCCTGTCAAACGTGTTAGAATGCCTCATTTTTGCGTAATTGCAATGAAGTAGTATAAATGTATGCCTTGCATGGATATTAGGCTTTAAAGCGTTATCCTGAAAGTTGTGAAGGTATATGTCGCAATCATAGGTTATGTCTTTATCATAAGTCACACATTCAGCATACTTGCTCAACTCGGATTGCATATAATCCGAAAATGTAGCACTCAGAACGATAATCTCATGCTCGGTGTGCATATTAGCGACAAAATTCTGAACCCAAGTACATATTCCTGTCTTACCGAATAAACCCGTGGTAAATATGATTATTCGCATTAGCCCTCCCACTTGAAACCTAACTTTTCAGCAGTTCGCTTTCCGATAATCCCGTCAACTGTCAAGCCATTATCGGTCTGGAAGTTGCGCACCGCTATATCGGTCTTTTTGCCGAAAACGCCATCTATCTCGCCACAATTATAATTCTTCTCGGTAAGTAGCCTTTGTGCTTCTCTAACATCATCGCCACGCATATAAGGGTCAGTTAGGTAAAGTTCACGCTTCAATACAGGCTTAACGGGTTCGGGTTCAATCCCTTCGTACCAATCGGGGCGTGTAGCATATTTCCACCCACGATCAGCAATCTTCGTCTGCACAACACCTACATCATGGTTCTGGCATTCAATAGCATACTTGTTTGAGATTGCATAGCCGATGTGCCACTTGTTATCAGCATTACCCTGAAACAGATAATCTCCGGCTTGAACGTCTTTCAGCTTAACTTCATGCCCTTTAGTCTTGTTATACAAGCCATTCGCATTCGTATCGCTTTTTATAATGCCCTTGTCAAGCAAGAACCTGACTGCCAAACCGCTACAATCTTCTCCCCGAATTACAAATATGTTTATATTATCCATAAGGCGTTTCTGAAGCAG
>Ga0265299_10002773_pt1 | contig 17587 bp, 11 predicted proteins | sample AusTroGonzalo_MG_4_FD_193485 | JGI IMG/M metagenome (GOLD analysis project Ga0265299, IMG submission 193485) | Bovine rumen microbial communities from tropical cattle in Woodstock, Queensland, Australia - Gonzalo_02 | ecosystem: Host-associated > Mammals > Digestive system > Stomach > Rumen ... | reverse complement strand
GCGCGACCTCGACACCATAGCCGACCAGCCTGCCACGGCAGCGGCATTACTCTCGCCAACAGAGCAAAAGGAACTCGACCCCGCTGTTCTCGCCGCCTGTCTGCAGGCTGAGGAACCATACACCGCGAGCCCCATGTTCCTCGCCCCGACCTTTGAAGTGTCAACTGTCAACTCTCAACTGTCAACTGACAAATGCGGCTGCCAGTGCTCCGACCTGAACCACGACGGCATGGCCATGCTCGTCACCGCCCCATTACTCTAACCCCGACGAACTATGCACAGTGAGATTGATATTCAGGTGAACGGGCAGTCGATGGCATTGCCACCTGACTTTTCCTTGGACGTGACGGAGGAAAACCCGCTGTTCCACGACGTTGAGATGCACTCGGACCCCGTTCAGGCGCCGATGGAGGGCAATCGCCACATCTTCAGCAACGTGGACGACCCGCAGAGCCACCAGCGGCCTGTGGACTTTGAGCACACTCCCGCCAAATGGTCGGTCAGCGGCATCCCGTTCCGCAGCGGTACCATCGCTATTCAGGAGGACGACGAGCTCGACGGCGCCTTCTCTTTCAACATCGACGAGGCCCGCCAGTCGTTCAACGACCTTATTGGCGACCTGAAGTGTCAGGACGTACCTTTATATAATAATGAGCTGATACCGATAGGTCAGAAGATTTGCGACATACAGTTCTCGTTAGACGTGGATATCGACGTGAGGATAACCGCGCCCCCTCTGGCACCACCACCATTTCAGCCTAATCTGCGAGATTACAAGTGTTCGATGGACCCGCAGGCACTCGGGTTCAGTTGCCCCGGCGTGTATAACGGTTCAAGTCCGCGCGTCTATCCTGAAGGCATCCGCAGACAAAAGCCGACCTACAGCACGTCGTATATCAACGTGACCGAAGCCTACCAGTCGCATAACGGTGTGCCCGCCGCAGGAAAGTTCCGATATTGCAATGCCCGCGTCTGTTATGAGCACCTCGCTCTTGACACCGACAAGGCGCAGGATAAGACTACAACGGAATCCGGCAAGGAGATTGAAGGTACCATCGGCGAGACCAAGGACGAATTGGTGAAGGTGGACGACCACTACGGCACTTACGAGGATTATGGTCCTAATTGGGTGCTGGACGCCGACCGTCAGCAGAGCGGTATCTGTTTCTACGTGCTCTACTTCCTCGACTGTCTTTTCAACTATCTCGGCGTGCAGTTCGACAACTCTGCCCTGATTAAGATAGAAGATCTACGACGTTTAGCATTCTTCACCACCAAATGTAAGTATATGGTCGACCCGAACAGCGCTGTGCAGACGCTCAACAATATGGAGCAGATTCAGAACTGGCTGGACTATCGCGGTTGCGGCGGCAGTATCGAGTTTCCTGATGCCAAGGAAACGAGCGTCGATAAGGTAACAATACCTGGCGTGGGAACGATTCGCGTCGGAGAAGATTACTATGGCCAGCCAGTGACCAAAATCCGCACTTACGGCACGGTGAAGGAAGCCAGAGCCACGGCGAAGGTGCGCACGATGTATGCCACCAACGAGAACTTCCCCGAGGAATCGGTATCGACCATTATCAGTTCGTTAGAGAACTCGTTTGGCATCCGATTCAAATACGACTATCAGGCCAACAAGGTGACGGCCTATCTGCTGCGCGACGTGTTCCGTCAGCGAGACGACAACGGCAACGCCCTTGCGCCGATAGAACTGCCGTGCGAGGTGCTGAAGGTGAACAAGCTGAGCGAGAAGATAACCGGCGTCCGCATGAAGTATTCCGCCGAGAGCGACGGCAAGGAGCAGATGGAGAATATCCGCCGTGCCAAGCGCGACTACGACACCGACTTTGACTATATCGACTACCGTCAGGACCGCACAAAGGTGGACAGTCGCGGCTATGTAGACATCGCCAAGGACTTGAAGACTGAGAACGTCACTTGCTATGTCGATCCGAACACCGCCAATGCTTACCGCTTCAAGATATCGAAGGAGTTGACCGACGAGGCGGTCAACACCTCCTACCACCATCTGTTTCAGGTGGCACAGTTTCACGGCATCGAGGTGGGCGACTGCTCGAAGGAAAACGAGGACTTTGTGAAAGAACTCATCTCGGACTTCCAGCCGATGTCCTTTAACGACGTGAATGCTCATGCCGAGTTGTTGCACAAAAGTACACAGTCCATCCTCGCGGCCTTTGTCGACGAGAAGATGGAGCATGAGTTTGTGACGCAGAAAATCAACCACCCGCTATATACCGAGATTTGTGACATCTATGGCACCGAGGTGCTGAGACTTATCGAGTCGTATGACCCCAGCGGCACGGAGGATGGCAATTCGCCGCTGCAGAGTGTGGACTGGGGATTGGCCATTGCCATCATGCGCGGTGGCGGCACGACGGCCACGAAGCAGAATTATGACCGTGGCTATGATGGATTTGACAATTCAAAATGGCGAATGACGGCGGGCACGTATGCGATGGATTCCGACACGATGGACCAGTTTGGTGTCAAATATGATTATGACGGCGACACGCCCGGCGACGGCGGCGGCGAGCGCTTCTCGCTGAAAATCCGTTCGTGGAAGCCATTCCTCTATTATATCGACGCGGGCGGCAAGACGATTGTGACTTCCGACCTCTCGTTGGCTGGCAAACCCGTCGAAGGTGTCAGCGGCAAGACGTGGCTCATACCGAGCATCGAGGACAAGGATGTCCGTCTGCGCGGTCTGGCCGACACGTTCATGGCCGAGTATATCTATTTCCTCCTGAACCGCCGCAAGCTGCGCATCCACTGCCTGATGGAGCCGAGTGTGCTCGTTGATATCCCTAACCACTGGTACCGCCGTTTCCGCATCGGCGACCAGACGGGCTACATAGACAAGTACAGTTATTCCATCTCTGCCGAGACCGGCATCGGCGAGGTGACGATAGATTTCTTTGCAATTTAGTTCATAGTTCATAATTCATAGTTCATAGTTATGGCAACAATCAATTCTACTCCTGGCAATAAATGTTTGTCGCATAATCCGATAATATATATTGTACAGGCTGGCAGTCCGCTTGGCGCGACATTTCTTCGCGTCAGGATAGTGGCCACGGTCACGATGAGCGGAGTCAGTCATCAGTTCGTGTTCTCCGAGCCCGCCAGTAGCAACGAAAATATCACGTTTGATATATCGTCGGCTGTCCGCGCCGTAGCAGATTTGCATCCGTATGCCGCCGACACGCTGAACGACTATCCTGCGTTGACCCATAGCGTAACGGCATACGACGACTACCTTTATAATGGCGTCGAGACGAGTTCTGCAGGAACAGCATCAGGATCGTTCACGGCTTACATCGGACGGCTGACCGACAGGGAGCGGTTGACAGGCGAGAGTCCTTTACGATGGAGCCGCAAGCCAATCAATACCCCGGAGATTTGTTTTTATGACACCAATCACACCATTAAGCATCTACTTGCTGGTTCATATTCTCAGGCTCCTGGCGTCGGCGTCATCACTGTTTCGACGGGGGAGACGGGTGCAGCCAATATTTTCGGCATTGCATGGCCGCAGGACGGCTATGAGATGCGCTTCATCAACTCGCTCGGCGTTCACGAGAATGTGTTCATCCGTTGTCTGCCGTCGACAGAAGTGAATATCAAGACCGATTATTATGCGATTGCCCGTCTGGAGACGCTGACGAACTTCTCGCGTGGTGTCAGCGTGAAGCAAAACGATTACGAGCAATGGCGTATGTCGTCAGGACCGCTCGACCGCCAATGGCAGCAGTGGTGGCTCCACGAACCGCTGATGGCAAAGTGGGCATGGCTGAAGGTGGACGGTCAGTGGTTGCCCGTGCATATCGTCCCCGAAGAGACGGCCAAGGGTGTTGACCGCTCGAAGGCCGATGCACTGACGGTGGAGTTTACGCTTCGCTTCGACATCAACGGTTCGCCATTTGCATGACCATTGTCCCAATTTGAAAATCGCCCGCACTAACTTCGCAGAAGAAAAGAAGAGCAAGAAATGGCAGAAGAAACCAAGACCATCGTTTCCAGTCCGAAAGACTATTGGATATCTCCAAACGCGCTGAGTATTTCGCTCAATGCGCTCGGTGATCACGACCGCATACAGGCAAGTGTGGCCAGCGGCGCGGTCATCTTCTGTTATATCAAGGACATCGCGGCGTTCGACTTCGACGCCGGCCACAACTTCCGCAAATGGCCGCTGGTGATTTCGCCGACCTATTTCAATTCCACCACCGAGAAATACCTCTATGTGGCCATTCCCCGCTCGAACACCATCGGTTCTGAGGCGATGATTGTCTTTCCGTCGCAGTTGCTCGACATCTATGGCCGCGCCGCCGTCAAGCGCATTGTCAGGGATGAGCAGGGCAACATGCTCGACCCCGACGGTAATATCACTACCGACGAGTCGAAGGCCGACTATTATTACATTGCGGGCGACCAGATAGGTTCCGAGGACTATTATTATATATGGTTGCACGGCATTATCACTGCATCGGGCGACAATTCAGCCAACGAGCGCGATTGGGCGACTGACCCGAAGTACGACACGGGCCGACTGAACACCGATGAGACGTGGGGTGAGGTGGTCACGCTCGAAGACCTGATGATAGCACTGCGGGCCAAGGTCAACACAGAATGGTTCTCGCGGCTCTTCATTCTGCACGGCTACAAGATGTCCGTCGTCTACAAGACCGACCCCGAGACGGGCGAGCCGCTGATTGACGAAGAGACGGGCGAGCCGATAGTGGACATAGACGAAGAGACTGGTCTGCCGAAGACGGTCAAAGAGGATGTCGTCATCCAGCCAAACGCTTGGCCGCAGGACGGCGACGGCATAACCATTACCGACATAGAGTCGAAATACGGTCTGTGGACGAATTTCTTCTTGTCGGCGCTTGGCAAGAATGACGCTGGCGGCGGTGGCGGCGGTGCTGATTTGTTTGAGCCGCTGCTGAGCATCAACGCGAGCGGTCTTTTGGCTCCTACACCCGCACAGAACGGCATGACGGTTGTCTACAATAGTGCTACGCAGAAATGGGAGTATGGAATTGCTGGCGGCGGTGGTGCATCGCTTAACGAGCCTCTTGCAGGCATCAACAGCGCGGCACTCGGACTGCCGCCGCAGGGGCTGACAGACAAAGTCGGCATCGTATGGAACTATACCACGCAAAGATATGAATGGGGCGAGACTGGCGGTGGCGGATCAGGCTCGGATATAAGCATCGGCCTTACCATGCCGACGGGTTTTGCGGTCAGTCCGACTGTTCCAATCACCAGCAGCGGCACGTTTGCCGTCAGTTTTGCCGAGGGCTATTCACTTCCAACAACTGCCAAGCAGGGACAGTGGGACGATGCGTACAACAAGCGCCACGAGCACTCGAACAAGAACGTGCTTGATGGCATTACTTCCGAAAAGGTCATCGCGTGGGACGGTGTTGCCGCCATCATGGCCTCGCCAGACTCTGATACTATAATTAATAAATGGCAGGAGGTGGTCGACTTTCTCGATACCTATACCGAGGCTGACACATTGGCGGGACTGCTGAGTAACAAGCTCGACGTGTCGGTGGCTAATAGCGACTTCCTGAAGAAGACAGATGCCGCCAATACCTACGTCACCAAGACCTACTTCGATAGCCTCTTTGAGTTGTGGAACGACAACACCGATCCGAGCTCAAAGATTGCTGTCAATACCGACATCAGCTCATTCACCGCCGCACAGAAGGCCAAGCTGAACATCAAGGCGATGTTCGGATTTTGGACCGAGCAGTATATAAGCGCTTTGGGAAAGAACGATGACGGCGGTAGCGGTGGCGGTGACCTTGACCCTGATGCCATGTGGGAACTGCTGACAACATACGACGGTGACGCTTCGCACATCATCAACTCTCATTATCTAAACCTGAGTAATTATGCGCTGGCGAATCACAACCACGATGGTATATATTCGCCGACAGGCCATAACCATGATAGTGTTTATGCAAAGATAAATACCGTATATACCAAGGGCGAAACCGACACTTTGCTGGCCAACAAGCTCGACGTAGCCTTCTTCGATGCACTCTTCAAGGCATACGCAGGCGATAGTATTGTGTCTCCAAACACCAGCACCACGTCGGTTGACAATATCAAGGCGATGTTCGGATTCTGGACCGAGCAGTATATCAGCGCTTTAGGAAAGAACGATGATGGAGGTGGCGGAGGTGGTACGGACTTGTCAGAGCCGCTGCTGAGCATCAACGAGTCTGGTCTTGGACTGCCGCCGCAGGGTCTGGCAGGCAAAGTCGGCATCGTATGGAATTATGCCACGCAGAGTTATGAGTGGGGTGAGACTGGTGGCGGCGGATCCGGCTCGGTGACAAGCATCGGTCTGACCATGCCGACGGGTTTTGCGGTCAACCCCGCAGTTCCGATTACCGGCAGCGGCACGTTTGCCGTCACATTTGCCGATGGCTATTCATTGCCGACCACAGTCAAGCAGGGCTTGTGGGATGAAGCGTACAATCTGCGCCACACCCATTCCAACAAGGGCGTGCTCGACGGCATCTCGGCAACAGACATTACCAACTGGAACAACAAGGTTGACAAGGTAACAGGCAAGGGCCTTTCGACTAACGACTTTACAGACGCTTTGCTTTCGAAGCTCAACGGCATCGAGACGGGTGCGAACAAATATATCCATCCGACAGACGGGGCAAATAGTACAATTACGGCGGCAGACAGGAATGTACTCTCGGCTATTACCGTCGACAACCTCGGCCACGTGACATCCGTAAGCAGCAAGACGCTTGCCATAGCGGATATGCCTGATTTGAGCGGCACTTATGTAACGCTTTCGACTAACCAAACGATAAGCGGTGTAAAGACATTCACGCCATTACAGACCTTTACCAACGGAATAAAGATAGGAACTTATGAGATAGTTCCAGACCCGCAAAATGGCGGGCTCCATATCAAAGGAGGCTTATATGCCGACACGTATGTCAGCGCGCTTGGACTGAGCAACAGCGGAAGTGGTAGTGCCACGGCTCTTTCGGACTTGGTGGATGTTAGTGTCAGCGGTGCAAGCAACGGACAGGGGCTGGTATATGATAACGGCTTATGGAAGAACAAGACTCTGTTCACGGATTTGTCATATAGCAATAACACGCTCAGCATGACCGTCAGCGGCGTGACGAAGAGTGTCACCGTTCAGAGTAGTGGCGGCACCGTGACGAGCGTGGCGACGGGTACAGGACTGACGGGAGGCCCGATCACAAGCAGCGGAACTATCTCAATCAACAGCACCTATCAGACGTATATCTCTCATGGAGAGGCGGCATATAATAGTCTGAGCAATTATCTTCCGCTGTCAGGCGGTATGATGACTGGTCAGATACAAAGGAACAGCGGCGGCGTATGGGCGGCAGGAAACAGCAGTGCCATCATAAAGAATACTTCTCCATCAGGAACGGACAGCTACAATACTGCATTCTCGTGCAATACCCAGCACGGAGACTGGTCGATGGGTACGCATGGCACTGACGATGCTTTGTATGCCGTTTACAATCCAACTGGCAACACTGCGTATGCTAATGTCATCAGGGTTATCTTCCCGACTGCAAACTGTACTCTGCTCGGTACAAACAATACATACGTCAGCGGAGGTAAGGGATATATCAACGGAACGGAGATAACTTCCATCAGCGGGTATCTTCCGCTGACAGGCGGTACGTTGACTGGGGGTTTGACGGTAGGCGGTACACAGCATCAGAATTTGATTGTCAGTTCTTCTGCCGTTACCAGTAATGTGGCATGGACAGGCATCCAAATCAACCATGTTACGAATGGCAGTAACGTGTTTTATGGAGGTCTTAGGATGAACGAACAGGACGGTTCGTTCTTCCGTTACGACCATACCTACACTCAGTACAGAATATGGGATTCTGGTAATGACGGTAGTGGCAGCGGACTTGACGCAGACCTTCTCGACGGCCATGATTCATCGTATTTCGCCACATCTGCTTCGCTCGATAATTACGTGACCATTAATACACAGCAGACGATTACCGGGATGAAGACATTCACGAACATCGTCACGCTGACTGGCACATATTTCGTGATGTGGGATGCTGTCGGCGGTCATGACTTTACCATGTACTGGACTGGTGTAAACCAGAACGACCCGAAGGATATTTTCACGCTGTACTCATACGAGAATGCATACTATGATATGTGTCTTGGTACGCATCCCAATGCAGTAGGTTACGGAGGGCTTTTTTTTGATGCTTCTGCGTATCGCTGGGGTGTCGGAACATTGACGCCAGCCGTAAAGTTTGATATTGTAGGTAATGCCCGTGTAACGGACAAACTTTATCTCTACAAAGACGCTTCAGACAGTACCAAGGATGTTTATCTCGAATATGTGTCTGCAAACGGCGGCATCCATTTGGCTGGTGGCGGCCTCTATGCAGACACATACATCTCCGCACTCGGTCTGAATGATACAGGTGGTGCTGCATTTGACGAGGACGCAATGTGGCGTGCGCTCGGCACTACTATCTCTGCAAAGAACATCGCCCTGACATACATACAGTCGGCAGCCGACACAAGGTATGCCAAGAAAACCGATATCCCCACACTGAGCACATTGTCTTGGAGCTACGGCAGTGTGACGTCAGCATCAGGCAGCAGTTACAATGGCAGCGCTGCAAGGTCGCTTGTCATTCCGAAGGCCACGAGCCATCTGACAAACGACTCCGGGTTCATCATGTCATCGTCGCTTGGCAGTTATCTGCCGTTGTCTGCCGGCAGTAGCAAGCCGTTGACAGGTAGCCTTTATCTGAACGGTAGGGGCATGGGAATATTTATGCCATATACTGTAAGCGGTTCCGCAGTGAATATCCCGCTGATATATGACAATGGCGCGAATATATGGCTTGGCGCAATGGCAACAGAAGCAACGCATCATATCGGACGTACATACATCAGTGCAGGACATGACGGTACGTCAGGAAATGATACTATTTATGTTTGTGTACCCAATGCCGCCAACACCAACGGAACGAACTACGGTGTTCTGCATGCCGGTAACTATTCTACAACACTTGACACACGATACGTGACGATATCCACAGCACAGAGGATCACAGGCGAGAAGAAGTTTAGCTACCCGTATGGTATGGTGATGGACAGAGATACGAGTAACTACAAGAACATTTCGAGAGTCTTTGCCAGCAATGGAACGACACAGATAGGTTATATCGGCTATATCAATGTGACTCAGCGCATGTTCCTCAGTGCTCAGGACAATACAGACCCGTGGACGGACACCGTAGGAAAGTACCAGCTGAGGATTGGCGTCAATGAGCTTACCTATAACACATACAGCATACTGCATGCTGGAAATTCGAGCATATCAGGCAGCACAGTCACCATCAACGGCACTTCCATTGATGCCGTTAGATACCTGTATGATGCCAGCAGCGAGTGGAAGGGAACGAGCGGTTCGTTCTTCTTCGGCGGAACGAACGTACTAAAGAGCGGCTACGATTATGTTGGAATCCAGGCAGGCAACAATGTAGACAAATGGCAGATAGTCGGTATCGACGGCTTGCAGTGGAGACAGAATGACAGCGGCGGGACAAATACCGCAAGCTGGACTGACTGGAGAATGCTGATTGATTCCTCCAACTACAGGGACTATACCAAGCCAAGGTATCTTCTGAGCAGGAAATCACTCAGCAGTGCAGGATGGTACAGAGTGGCCGATGTTAAGCAGTATGGTATGTCGTTCCTGCTGACGATATGCGGAAACTATAACAATAGCGGACCAGCAACGCCAGTGACTTATCTTGTGAGTCACTCATATACTACTGATGATATCAGGCAGATTGGCGGGTGTGCCACCATAGGTCATGTGAACGCTGTAAGAGTAATCAGATATGCTTCTGGATGTATCTATATAGATATTTACTATTCCAAGAATGTAGCCAATGGTATTGGCGTGGAGATTACACCGCTTGACGAGAAATCAAGCTGGCTGAGTACTTCCATCGACATGATAGACTTCGAGAGCGTATCGTCATCTGTTCCGAGCGGTCAGACATTAGTTGACACCAAGTATGTCAACAAGACGGGTCTTGAGGGTATATACACCATGAACGGCGGTCAGCAGGGACCTGGGTATTTCGGAAAGAGTGCAGTAGGATTCCTGATGTCTAATCAGGCTATCAATGGCGACTCCAGCTACAAGAACTGGATATACATGGACAACTACTTCGGCGACGACGTTGGCGGAACCACCGCTATCGGCGTATCGAGGACTACTGGCAGGATGTTCGTGATGCGGTCTGATGCCAACAGGACTTCCTGGAACACGCTGCGTGAGGTGGTCGTTGCTGACAGCGACACGGGCAACGTTGGAATAGGAAAGGGCAATACCGCTGCAAGCTACAAGCTGGAGGTGAACGGAACGGCAAAGGTGACGAGTCTGAGAATCGGCAGCATTGAGATAATCGAGGATTCGACAAACGGTGGCCTCAGAGTTGTCGGCGGCGGTCTGTCTGCTGATACATATATCTCGGCGTTAGGTGTCGGAGAACAGGGAGGCAGCGGCACAGACCTTGAAACAGTATGGGCTTCAATGCGTGAGGTAGTCGGATCATCCAGCAACCATACTATCGACGTGTCGCATATCAGCGCAGCCATGTCATCATACCTGACATCGAACAGCTATGCCACTCAGACATGGGTGAATAACAAGAACTATGCTACGCAGGCATGGGTGAACCAGCAGGGCTTTGTGACAAGTGCTGGTATCACGAGCATAGCTTTGAGCGTTCCGACAGGCTTGAAGGTAAACTCGAAGAATAGCGACACGCTCACATCGAACGGCACTTTTGCCATCACATTTACTGATGGTTATTCCATCCCGACGACTACCAAGCAGAGTCAGTGGGACACCGCCTATACGAACAGCCATACCCATTCGAACAAGACGGTACTTGACGGCATAACATCGGCAAAGGTCTCGAACTGGGATTCTGCCTACTCGACTGTAAACACCATAGGAGGCTACTTCACAGACGGCTCTGCCAACACAGCCGTAAAGCTAAAGACTCCACGTGCAATCAACGGAACAAACTTCGATGGAAGTGCTGCCATCACAACGACCAAGTGGGGAACGGCGCGTAACATCAGTATAGCGGATGCTGATGCGACAAATACAGGCAGCGCAATTAGCGTTGACGGCTCTTCTGCCGTGACGCTGAAACTGCCAAGCACCATCAAGGCGAGCCTGAGCGGCAACATCAGCGGCTGCACGAATATCGACGGGCTGCTGTATTTCGACACGACCAACAGCCGCGTCGGCATCGGCACATCGGCTCCTTCGTATAAATTGCACGTAACAGGAAGCGTATTCGGCAACAGTCTGCACACCAACAATAATCTGTCGAGTGTGGCTGGCGGCAGCATCGAGGGATTTCATAGCATAGAGTTGAACAGTCTCGGGTCCTTGAATGGAAACTACGGTGGGTTCATAGACTTCCATTATACCGGATCTTCGGCTTCGGCGGACTACACATCGAGAATCATTGAAGACTCGGTTGGCGGACTGACGGTTATGGCCAAGACCACAAGCGGCAGCGACAAGGAGGCCGGCTTGAGGATTGGCACCACGAACGGCGCAAACTATCTGCAGGTAGGCACCACCAACACCAATTCTACTAACCAGAGCTATGTGCAGATTGGCAATATCCGACTGGTGTATGAATATTCAAACAACGCGCTGAAGGTTCAGACTTCTACTGGCGGGGCGGCGAACTTCTACGCGCTGGGTGGCATTTCGGCGCTGGGCATCAACAGCAATACGAGCGGCGAGGTGAGCGGAAACCTGCTGCCGTCGCCGACCAACAGCCTTACGATTGGCGACAGCACTCACAGGTGGAAGTCGCTTTACCTCGGCAATACTGGCATTACCGCGAGCATCGAGGCATTACAGGGTTCAAGCCTACAGTTCTCTTCGTCGACAGACTTCAATTTTAACAACGATGTGGAGGTGGCTGGCGACCTGTACGTGAACGACCACCTCGGCGTCGGCGACAATCCTAACGACAGCTATGCACTGTATGTATATGGCACGAGCTATATGAGCGCTAAGCTGAGCATTGGCGGTACAAACTCCAATAGTGATAAACTGTATGTGAACGGCAGCGCGAGGTTCAACGGCGTTGCCTACGCCACGAGCCATCAGACTTCGGATATGCGGATGAAGGACTTCATCGAGAATACCGACATCGACGTGGAGGCGATTGCGCGGGCGCCACTGTTCCTGTTTACTTGGAAGGACAAGAGTATCGACACGCTGACACACCTCGGTACGAGTGCGCAGTACTGGCAGGGCGTGGCAGCTGAGACCGTGACGACGGACGGCGTGGGGACGCTGGGGCTGGACTACGGCGTGACGGCGCTGGCGAGCGTGATAAGCGTGGCGCGGAGGGTGATGACGCACGAGGAGGAGATTGCGGATTTGAAGCGCAGGCTCAGCGGCGTGGAGAAGGAGAACGAGCAACTGAGAAACGAAATAGAAATGTTAAAAGCAGCATAAAAACTAAAAAAAACAGGAGGAAAAGATTATGAGTTACAATTCATCTACAGGAATAGTACAAGACACTGGAGCCAATGATGGTGTAAGCGTAAGAGACGTGCAGCGTGCCTTGGGCGTCAGCAGCGGCGATGTCGGCACGCTCTGCCGACACGGAAACATAAGAAGGCTGAACAAGAATAAGCCTATACGCGGGAAATTGGGAGCTTTCTTGAATAGTGCTGACGGTCCGCAAGTTCTTACACAAGAAGGTTTCATGAAGCGCGACATGGGATTTGTTATACCCTCGTTTAATGATACAGATATAAACGCGGTCATAAAGGGTATTGCCGAAGGAAACTATTCGTGGAGCACCTATTCACAAGCTGACGATGGAGATAAGACTATCGGCAACGGATGGATGTATAAGGCGTTGCGTGTAAATGTAGATTTTGCACGCATAACTGACTTTGACGGATATTGCAATCAAATAGCCATGACTTATACGGGAGAAACACTTATTGCCAGTGAAGACTCAAAAGTAGTCGGAAAGAATACAAATGTGAGCCCTAAGTTTTGGACCAATATGAATCCGCTTCACCCGAGAAACTTCTATAGTCTGTCAGACTCATCTGGGGGGCAATATTGTCTTGGAGTGGCTTTTTATTGTCCAGGTGCCCTAAATAACAAGGTATATTTCTATGTAGGAAACAATGTAGATTATTCATCTTTATTATGGGCTTATGCACAGGAATCTGAAAATTCATACCTTATCGTGCCGAATGCAACGTTTAAGACATATTTAAATTTGCTGCCATCTGCCATATCTACAATTTATGTAGTCGGATTCTTTGCGCCAAAATCCTATAAAGGTAATACAAATATCGGCAATAGCTCCCCAACCAGAATGAATGGCCTGCATCCTATTCCTGGAAACGGGTTCTGTACGATTATCTTACAGACAAGTTCTGGCAGAAACATCTGTATGATTAATTTTACGTGTAATGGTAGTATTATGGGTCCGACTCAAACGGCTTTCTCTTTTAACATCACACATGTAAGAAACAACTACGATGACCGCCAGACAACTTATGTCTATTATCAATATCTGGTATTCTCATATATCATTTATGACGAGAACGACAATGTTGTGTATGACCAGAGTAGCAGAAGAATTAATTTTGATGTTTCATCGGGGACACTTAACATTACGAATACAGGAACCGACCAAAACATTGTCCATACAGAGGTCGACGTCAGCTTGACTGGTTCCGTGACAGGTATAAGTCGACAGTATATCAATGATGGCGGTTATATTCGCATTTTTGTATATCATCCGAATGGAAATTATAATTACGGTGACACTGTTGAGTATTTCCAAACCAACGAACTGAGAATAGCGATTGGTGATCCATCAAGAGAATAACAATTAAAACATTTACGACATGGAAAAAGAAAAAGATCAAAGCAACATCGGCGTAAGCGGTGGCGGCGGCAATAGCAGCAGCCAGCAGCCGAAAGAGAGTGAGAAACAGGACAAGAGCCTTTGGTGGCTGGTGGGATTCATCCTTGCGCTGATTATCATGGCGGGGGTGCTGGCCATCCTCTGAAACCGCTTTTTCGGGAGCCGAACTCGCTTTTCGCGAAATCCGAGTTCGGTTCTGACGAAAAGCGAACTCGGAAAAATCAAGGACAAAAACGATTTACAGTTAACAATAGTATCAACAATTAAAAAAAACGAATTTACAATTATGGGTAAATGCAAATGTACCATTAGGGAGAACAATGCGGTAGGCAAGCATTCTGTCTACGCGAGTTATGTACCGTCGGGCACGCTGTCGTTCGACGATGCCATCAAGTTTGCCTGCAAGGGCACCGACATTGAGCAGAGCGCGATGCGCCGCGACATTGTGGAGTTTATGCGCACGGTGCAGGACTTTGCGCTGATGGGCTATCGTGTGGCCCTGGGCGACAAGTTCCTTACGGTCTATCCCGTGGTCTCGGCCTCGGTGAAGGACTATGTGGACCCGAAGACGGGCGAGCCGGTGGTGGCCACGGCTGACATGGTGAACCTGCGCTCGGCGAAGTCGCGCCTGGGCTGCTCGGTGAGCTCGGCGTTCTCGAAGAAGTTCGACGCCGAGGTGTCGTGGGTCCGTGTGGACGACAAGGGTCAGGAACTGCCCGACGAGGAGGACATCACTGAGGAGCCGGAGGGTGGCGACCAGACGCCGACTGGCGGTGACGGCAACGACGGCGAGGGTCAAGGCTCGGGCTCGGGCGACAATGGCTCGGGTGACGACGGCAACGGCGACCTGGAGGGTTGATTCAGAAACGAATGTGAACGAATCGGAACTAATATGAACTTTAATTTTTTTATCAACATTTTAAATTTTCAAAATTATGGGAACATTAATTATCAAGAGCAGAAGTCTGGCCACGCAGGCTGACTATGCGGATCAGGAGAACGGCCTGACGATTAACGTGAACTACAACGAGGACGCCACGACGAGCACCCTCAAGTCTATCAACGGCACTATCTACAAGCAGCCCGACAACACTTACGGCGGCAACTTCAACGGTCAGATTCAGAACGGCGAGATGGAGTATAACCTCTCGGGCGTGAAGTCGAAGGACATGACGAAGGTGTTCGGCGCCATCGAGGACATCGTGGAGCAGATTGAGGCCAGCGAGCAGCCGGTGGAGCAGGCGCAGGAGTAATCAGGAAGTGTGGAACGTACTAAAATCAATGAGACATGAAAAAAGTGAAACTGACAACAGAGAAGGTGCTCGAAGCGTTCAACGTGGTGAGCACCGCAAAGTATGGGAAGTTGGACGACCAGGACAAGGTGAGAGTGTGGAAGATTGCGCGGGCCTTGAAGCCCACCGCCGACAAGTTTGCCGACGACCGCGACGACGCGGCCAGGAAGCTGCTGCCGACGGAGGACTTCGAGGAGCGCCGCGCAAAGGCGCAGCAGTATCAGGCGATGCTCGGCGACAAGCAGGCGGACATGACGCAGGCGCCGATGACACCGGCAGAGTTCTGGAAGTTCTTCAACGAGAACATCGCCTATAACAAGACCGTGAACGATGCGCTCGCCGAGTATGGCAAGAAGGAGGTGGAGGTGGAGTTTGAGCCGCTGTCGGAGGAAGCCTTCGGCAAGCTGATGGCCTCGAACGACTGGACTTTCGACTTCGCGCTGAAGCTGAGTGAAATCATTTGTTAGTAATTTTAAAAACGAACGATTATGACAGTAACGATTTTTTTGTTGGTCTATCTGCTGGTCGCTATCCTCTCATGGCCACTGGTCAAAGAATGGAACAACGACGTGTTTGTGAAGATTGTCGCAAGCCTGCTGTGGCCGCTGACGCTCATCCTGTATGGAATCTACTGGATTCATAAGAAGCTATGATTATCGTAGAGAACAGCATCATCCCCTTTGGAGGGTTCAAGGCCGTGACCGTCGGGCCGTGGATATTCTGCAGGTCGAAGGACTCGCTCACGGAGATTGACATCAACCACGAGGCAATCCACTGGGAACAGTACAAGGAACTGCTGATTGTCGGTTTCCCCGTAGTGTATCTCCTGCTTTGGATTGTGGAGCTGGTGAGGTGTCTGTTCGACGGCAAGCGTGGCTGTGAGGACGGCAGGCGTCGCGGTCTGCTGAAACGGGCCTACCGCAGTGTCGCACTCGAAAGAGAGGCTTACGGGCATCAGACCGACCTCGGCTATATCGGTAGACGGAAGAGATACAACTGGCTCTTTTCATTCGCTTAAAAAATTAATAAATTATCTCTCTGTGAAGATGGGATGACGGTCGGTTTCGCGATGGTTGTCCCATTTTTATTTTGGCTCCACACTAAATTTGTGGTATCGAAATCAAAAAGGAACGAAGATATGATTTATCCAGGAACAGACCTCAAATTCAAGGTGACGGCGGTGGGGCGCGGAATGACGCTCGCAGACTGTGGGTTTGCCATTGTAGTGAGAAACAGCTATGGCCGCGTGGTGTTCGTGGCCGAGAAGCACGATATGATGACCGACTCGGCTGGCGGGTTCTATTTTATGATGAAGTCGGTGGCCGCAGGAGTCTACCGCTCGACACTGACCATCGAGAAGCCCGACATCAACTTCGACGGCTCGTTCCAGCGCATCGTCGACGTGAGCTATCTCTGCTCCGTGGGCAGCGTGGACACGGGTCGCCAGCTGCACGAGACCGATGGCGTGGCAGTCTGCTACGAGCGCGTCTGGACGGTGAACATCGGCGAGGGCGTGTATCTCTGCGACGTGAACGGCAACCCCATCCTCGACAGCGAGGGACAGCCGATAATGCTGCAGGATCAGGAGACGGAGGCAGAGAGCGTGAAGATTAATATCACTGCCGCCGAGCTGAACCGCCTGCTGACCGCCCGCGACAAGAACGGCAAGATCGACACGTTGCCAGAAGTGATGGACGCAGTAGGAGATATCGGTGACGACACGGAACTTTCGGTAATGACCGACGAGGACACCGACGATATGATAAACCGCATACTTGGAAATGGAAACGATAACGAGAACGCAAACGACAACGGAAACGGATAGTAAGTTCACTTCATTTATTAACTAAATATTTTCGCTTTATGGCAAATACATTGAAAGACCTGGCCGCTCAGGCCAAACTTGTAGCCCAGGACGCACTGGAAAAGGCTCTCACCGAGCTAAAGTCTTACATCGACACGCAGGACCAAGCTGGCAGTGGCGCATCTGCTGACGCCATCGCCGCAGTCAATGCCCGCATCGACACGCTCATCGGACAGGGTGACACCACACAGGTCATCGACACGTTCAACGAAATCAAAGCGTTCCTTGCCGACTACTCGAAGGACGACACACTGAAGTCACTCATCGACGCTGCCATCAACGCCGCCACCACGGCTGCCAGCACCGCCGAGAGCAACGCGAAGACCTATGCCGACACGAAGGTGCAGACCGAGGAGACCCGCGCCACCAACGCGGAGGGTGCGCTC
>Ga0265299_10002772_pt1 | contig 17587 bp, 16 predicted proteins | sample AusTroGonzalo_MG_4_FD_193485 | JGI IMG/M metagenome (GOLD analysis project Ga0265299, IMG submission 193485) | Bovine rumen microbial communities from tropical cattle in Woodstock, Queensland, Australia - Gonzalo_02 | ecosystem: Host-associated > Mammals > Digestive system > Stomach > Rumen ... | reverse complement strand
TGCTCCCTGTTATATATTGGAAAGTAAGTACTAAATAAATATGAAAAAGATATTATCATTGATAGCCTTGGGCTGCGCAATGTCAGCCTCGGCTCAAACCTATACTTTGCAGCAGATTAAGGATTCTGCCCTGCATAATAACTTTGCCGTTCGTAGTGCCAAATACGGTGTTGAGGCAGCCCAACAGCAACGCAAGGAGGCGTTCACCAAGTATTTCCCCAACGTTAGTGGTACGGGGCTTTGGTTTAATGCCAACAAGGGTATGGCGCAAACCACCATCAATCCTTCAGCTAGTATCTCGCCCGAGTTGGGTGCGGCCTTGGCTCAGTCGTTACCCCAAGAGGCTTTGGCGGCATTAGCTAACCCCATCAGCATCTCGATGATGAAGAATGGTACCATCGGTTCGCTCATGGCTGTTCAGCCCGTATTCGCTGGTGGTCAGATTATCAACGGCAACAAACTCGCTAAGGTAGGCGAGGAGGTTAGTCGTTTGCAGTTACAACTGTCGGAAAACGAGGTTGAGAAGACCGCCGAGCAGTATTTCTGGCAGTTAGCCTCATTGCAGGAGAAGATGAAGACCGTTGATGCTGTTGATACCCTGTTGCGCGATATATATAAAGATGTTGATGTAGCCGTGCGTGCGGGTGTGGCTATGCGTAACGATCTGTTGCAGGTTCAGCTGCGCCAGAACGATATTCAGAGTCAGCGTCTTAAATTACGAAATGGTATCGCCATCGTCCGTCTGCTGTTGTCGCAATACTGCGGCCTCCGCGATACGTCGTTTGTTATTGAATATGGTACATTGAACATTGAACATTCAGCTTCGCTAAATGGGGCGGATGCCAATAATGTTCAACGTACTCCCGAATATCAGTTGTTAAACAAGCAGGTTGAGGCTGCAAATTTGCAGAAGAAAATGGCTGTTGGTCAGAATCTTCCAACCTTAGCCGTGGGTGCTGGTTATAACTACCATAATCTGTTGGAAAACAACCACTCGTTTGGTATGGTGTTCGCTACAGTTAGTGTGCCTATCACCGATTGGTGGGGCGGCTCCCACGTCATCAAGCGCCGTAAGATTGAGCACCAGAAAGCAATTGAGCAGCTGGAGGATAACACCCAACTGCTCAAGATACGAATGCAGAATGCCTGGAATGGAGTAGAGGAGAGCTACCAGCAGTTGCAACTGGCCAAACGCAGCATAGAGCAAGCCACCGAGAACCTTCGCCTCAATCGCAACTACTATCGTGCTGGCACCTCAAAGATGAGCGACCTGCTCGAAGCCCAACTGCTCTACCAGCAATCGCTCGATAAACATACTGATGCCTTCGCCGACTACCAGAACAAACTCCTGGAGTACAAGCAAGCCACCGGTCAATAAGCACCTGATAGGCAAGCAGGCGATTCTTTATTTGATAAACTTTACCTTCGATGCATCGCGGGGCTTTGCGTTGGGGGCCTCGTTGGGGTAGCCGATAGCAAGGATGTAGTTAAGCTTGTAGTCGGTAGGAATGTCGAGACGGTCGAGGAAGAACTTGCACTTGTCGTTCGACAGCAGGAAGCGTACGGGGCCACCAAGGCAAACGGTGCCAAGACCTAAGGCTTGGGCTGCCAGCATCATATTCTCGCCAAGCAGACCTGCATCCAGCTCACCACCACCGGCTGCTGGGGTGCAAACACAGATAAGGTTTGGGGCATCGTAGAATAGACTGCGACCTGCGGCTTTGTTCACGTCGGCAATGAGCTGCTGGTCTTCAACCACGCGCACAATCCATGGCTGGCGGTTCATACCGCTGGGGGCATTGATGCCTGCACGTGCCACAACCTCAAGCTTGTCGTGCTCAACTACCTTGGCTTGATACTTACGTACCGAGCGGCGCGCCATAATGGTGCTGAGTGTTGGGTTGAGCTCAAGCTGCACGTCGATATCAATATCGGTGAGCTTGTCGGTAGGCTCGTAGCGCTTTACCACGCGGCCATCGCGACTTACAAGGAACTTGGTGAAGTTCCATTTAATGTCGGCCTTCTTGTCGAACTCGGCGTCGCGCTTACGTAGCATGTCGTCCATCATCTTGCCTCGCTGGTCGTTGGTGTCGAAACCACCAAAGCCCTTCTGTGACTTCAGGAAGGTGTAGAGCGGATGCTCGTTGGGGCCGTTAACCTCGATTTTATCAAACTGCGGGAATTGGATGCCGAAGTTAGCGGTGCAGAACTGCTTGATTTCCTGAATGGTGCCAGGGGCCTGCTCGCCGAACTGGTTACAGGGGAAATCGAGAATCTCCAAACCCTCGGCCTGGTACTTCTTGTAGAGGTCTTCGAGCTCTTTATACTGAGGGGTGAATCCGCAACGGGTGGCGGTATTCACAATAAGCAATACCTTGCCTTTATACTGTGCGAGCGACACGTCGTTGCCAGCATCGTCCTTCACCTTGAAATCATACACACTCTGTGCTGAGGCTGTCAGCACACCAAAAATAGCCATAAGGCAGAATAAAAATTTTCTCATAATCGTCTTTGTTTGTTGTTTAGTTTCTATTATATATACTTTTGTCGGATAGCTTTTGGGAGTTTTGATGCCACAAGTTGATATGACTCTTTAATCCATTCTTGGATTAATGCATCTTCAACCTGCTCGTAATATACGTCGCTCCAATGCTTCTTGTTCCAATGCCAGGCGGGAGTTACGGCCGAGAACTGACTACGAAGTTCTTCATTTCTTTCCGGCGAAAGCTTCAGCGCCAGTCTGGGTTCCGAAGACACCTGCATATCATGCTCGTCAGCGCCTAACGAAAGGCATACAAAAATCTTTCCTTCCAGTCGGAAGGTGATGAGGTCGTCGCCAAACGGCTGGTCTTCAGTCACACCAAGTAGTGACAACGTATATTCTCTTACTTGTTCGATGTTCATGTAATTATCTTTATCGATTGTGCAAAGGTACAAAAAAATCCCAAAGCGATACGATTTGCCTTGGGATTTAACTTTTGTTGAGTGATTGTTATGAAATAAGCTCGGCTGCGATTGTTGCTCCCTGATGGATGCGATTGCCCATACCGATGCCATCGCGCAGGTTGCCTGCTAATATCAACCCAGGATACTTCTTCTGCAGACGTTCTACTGCTGCGAAACGCTCGCCGCTATCAACTCCGTACTGAGGGATGGCATGCTCGTGGCGGAAGATTTTTATCATATCGGGTTCGATATTGTTGGGATATTTCAGCATGCTGTGGAATGCGTCTATTACCATCTCGCGTATCTCTTCATCGCTCTTCTGCAAGTAGTCCTGATGACGTGCGCCACCCATGAAATATGAGTAAAGCGCACCACCTTCGGGCGCACGACCCGTGAAGCACTCCGATGGGAACAGTATGCCCAATACCTGCTTTTTCTCTTTGCTTGGAACCAATCCGCCAAAGGCCGGATATACTAGATTGCCGGTATCGCGTATGCCTACACACACCTGAATAATCGGTGCGTAGAAAAGTTGGCTTATTGGGCGAATCTCTTCTTCTGGGATAAATGGCAGCAGATTTGGCAGCTCGTAGGCGCCAACGGTAGTAACCACATGGCGAGCACGGAACTCTTGACCGCCAAAGGTAACCATCCAATAGCCATCCGACTCTGGCGTCACTCGTATATTCTTTGCGTTCAGTATTATTTCAATGTCGGCAGCAAGGGCATCTACCATTTTCTGCAAGCCGCCAACAGCCGAGAAAACCTTCTTGGTAGCCAAGCGGTCGCGGTCGGTCTTTGGTTCCTTTGCCTTAGCCATTGCACCACGAATAAAACTACCATAGTTGGCCTCAAGATTGTAGAGTTTGGGCAAGGCGTAGCGCGTGGTAAGTTTCATTGGGTCGCCTGCATAAACTCCTGATACAAAGGGATCTACGGCGTACTCGTAAAAGGATTTTCCCAAGCGTCGCTGAGCTAGCGCACCTACTGGTTCGTTAGGATCATCGCCCTTCTTACGCCAAGGCTCTCCAAGAATACGGAACTTGTCGGTGAGTGTAAACAGCGGAGTGGTTACTGCGCTCAACGGTCCTGATGGTAGGGCATGAAAACTGTTACCTTTCCATATCAGTCTTCGTTTTGACGATTCGCGGGCTGTTTCCATCTCGCAGCTGCCCTTTAGATTCTGGAACAGTTCTGTTACTTCCGGAAACGACACCACGCCCGTGTTAGGTCCACTCTCGTAGGTAAATCCATCCTCGTGGTAGGTTCGTATCTGTCCGCCTATGCGGTCGGCTTTTTCTAGTACCAACACTTCACGACCCTGTCGCTTCAGGTTGAAAGCCGTACTCAGTCCGGTTAGTCCGGCTCCAATGATTATTATATCACGTTCTTGCATTTTATTATATTGGTCTTGAAAATTGTTTGTCGCTATTTTTCATTAGTGGGTCAAGCGCTGCTGCCACACATCGCACAAAGGGGCGTCCATCGCTATTCATCATTATCTGGTCGGCATCTAAGCTAAGCAAACCGTCGGTTGCCATTTCGTCGATAATAGCCTCGTCGTATTGGCACGCATTGCGTATTTCCTCTACGCTTACGCCCATGCGTGATGCTAAGTCGTTCCACCTCAGACTGTAGTTGCACATAAGTGTCTCAATCACCTCGCGCACCATCTTCTCCTGCTCAGTCAAACGGTATCCGCGCTGAATATACAATCTACCATTGTTTATCGTGTCGATATACTCTGAAATGTTTCGTCCGTTCTGGGCATATCCGTCGTCTAGCTGACTGATGGCTGTTACGCCAAAGGCATATACCTGAGCCGTTGTGCGGCGTGTACAATATCCTTGGAAATTGCGATGCAACTGTCCCTTATCCAGAGCCACCGCAAGTTCGTCTTCTGGCAGCACAAAGTGATCAAGTCCGATGGGCTTGTAACCAGCTGCTACCAATACCTGCGATGCCACCTCGTACATCAGTTTCTTTTCCGAATCCGAAGGCAGTCCGGCCTTATCGAGAATCTGCTGACGAGGGAACAGACGTGGCAGATGTGCATACGAGAAAGTTACCAATCGGTCAGGATGCAGACTTGCAGCCTGCTCTATCGTCTGGCGGAACGAATCGGCACTCTGTAATGGCAATCCGTAAATGAAGTCGAAATTAACTGTAGCCCCCGACGATCGCAGAATCTGCAGAATCTCGCTGATGTCAACCATCGATGGTCGGCGGTTCACCGTTTTCAGCACATCAGTCTTCAAATCCTGAATACCCAGACTATAGCGGGTGAAACCGCATTCGGTAAGCTGTTGCCAGTCGTTGGCGGTTAGATATCCAGGATGGCACTCTATGGCAATCTCGGGGCGGTCGATAGTTGGTGCTATAGAGAGCAGATGCTCGTTCAACTCACGAATCATGCTGATGGGAATCGAAGTAGGACTGCCTCCGCCGTAATGTATCTGAGATATCTTACGATCGTTACTTATGTGCGATGCCACAAGGTCAATCTCGCGGTGCAAAGCTTCAACATAAGCCTTTACCATTTCTGGCTTGGCCATAGGGTAGGAGTTGCATCCGCAGTAGTGGCACAGATGTCGGCAGAATGGAATGTGCAGATAAAACGATATGTTGTTCTGTCGTGCATTGTCGGATAGTTCGCACATAGTCAGATAGTCGGCCTCCGAGCACGGGGCGAAGTAGTTGGCCGGCGGATAGCTTGTGTATCGCGGCACGGGGCGATTGTATTTCTGTATGATATCAGGCCGCATGTTTGTTCTGGAATATCTTGTAAATATAGATTAGCGATACGAGTGCTATCAGCAGTTCTGTGGCGAATAGTCCCTGATAGCCAAACTTGTTTGCCACACTGCCGCTAAGGGCTGCCATAATGATTCCGCTAAGGTGTGTGATAACGGTTTGAACCGTAAAATCGGTACCCTCGCGACCTGGGCGCACACACTCCATTGCTGATGTGTAGACCACGATGGTAGCCATGCCGTAGCTGCTCCACATCAGTACGATACCGCCATAGAGCACAGCCGTTGATGGATGTGCTATGAAACTGATGCCGAAGAAATAGCAGGTAGTTATTAAAACGAACCATGCAAACAGTTTTCGGGCCACTGATATGCCGATGCGACGCACAAGGAAACCAGCTCCGAACGAGGCGCAGAATGCTACCGATGTTCCAACGATACCGCTCATCACTCCAATCTCCTTCATCGAGTAGCCTAAGTCAACCAGCCAAGGTCGCATCATCGAAAGTATACCTATTATACTTGCGTAGTAAAGCAACAGGAATCCTACCTGCTGCCAGATGCCCTTTTGTGCAAAGAATGATGCAAAGTCGGTTAGTCGGGCTCGCTGCTTGCGGTCCTTTACGCATTTGTCAAGATTCTTCTGCCTTGTTAGCGGTATGAGCATCAGCAGCACGAATACACCCAGACAGGGCGTTACCACGTGCCAACCGAACTTGTGGAGCACTAGCAGCAATACGCCGCTACCCAGCAGCGCTCCGCCGAAACTACCCATCGACTGCATGCTGTTTACCATGCTCTTGTCGCGCCCCTCGTGCATCAATATAGCCAATGCGTCGGTTGCAATATCCTGAGTGGCCGAAGCTGCCAACGACAGACATACCAGCAATATAATAAGGTATAAGTTGTCGGCTACATTCAGAAATCCTGCCAATACGATAAACAAAGCATATATGCACTCGCTGATGATGATGCAGCGACGGAAATCGCGCCCCGAAATACAATGGCGGTCAACCATCGGCGACCAAAGGAACTTTAGCACCCAAGGTAGTTTAACCAGCTGCAGCAGTCCGATGGTAGCCAGCGAGTAGTTGGCCTCACGCATCATTACCTGTAGCGCTGTAGCAAAGAAACTTGATGGGATGCTTTGTGCAATGTAAAGGCAGAAGAACATCGGTAGCCCGACGCCTCTGCCTTCGCTGCTTATGGATTTTGTGCTAGTCTGCATGCTTTTGTAATTATAAATCGAGGATGAGAGATGTGCCGAACGATACAGGGCGTCCCTTCTGACCATAGCCGGCGCTCGACTTGAAATAGTAAGTCAGATAGTCGGTGTTTGTTATATTCTTACCCCATGCCTCCCAAGTCAGTCGGCCGATGGTGGCGCTTATCTTTGCGTTAAGTAAAGCATAGAATGGCTGACTTACGGCGTTGTCCTCGTTCCAGTAAATCTTGCCTATTCCGTTCACGCCTGCACTAATCACAAGTCTGTCGATGAATGAGTTCTGTGGAGTAATGGTGTAGGCTCCGTTCAGCGATAGTGTGTGTCGTGGCACCAGCGGCAACATCAGTCCTGTGTAGCTCACGGTCTCGCTCTTCTCATAATTCAGGAATCGTGCGTATGTGTAGCCGTAGCTCAGTCTTAATGTCAGCGGCTGTATGGGGCGGGCTATAAGTCCCAGCTCCACACCCTTCGAGTCAGAGTGGCCTGCATTGCGAGTAATGTTTCCCACACCAGGCACGGTCTGAGTTATCTGCTGGTGGCGCCAGTCAACATAGAATAAAGTCAACTCGGCCTGCAGCGCGCGGTCAAGCATCGATGTTCTTAGTCCCACCTCGTAGTTCCAGTTGTATTCTGGGTCGAAGGTTCGCTCGTCGTCCTGCAGGAATGTAGAGTTGAAACCACCTGTCTTATATCCGCGTGTTACCGATGCGTAGTACAGGTTGTTCTGGCTGGTAAGATACTGCAGAGTGAACTTAGGTGTGAGCTGAGTAAAGTTCAGTGTGCTGTTGTATGTATCAACGGGTGTGCCCAGTGTGGTGTCCCAAGCCTTGTTTTTGTAAGCCTCATAGTCCTCCTTGGCGTGCTCGTAGTCAAATCTCAATCCAACCTGAGCACTCAGTCCACCCACAATGCGGAGCGATGACTGATGATAAACCGATACACCTGTAGTAGGAGAGTCGTAGAACTTTGGCGTGCAGTAGTCCTGCGCGATGTAAGTAGTGTAAAGTTGTTTCTTGTAGCTGTCGCTGAATAGGAATGCTCCGAACATCCACTGATAAGCGCTGTTGGTGGTAGACTTCAGTGTGAGCTCCTCGCTGAAGATGTTCTGACGCACACCCTGTCTAACCCAGTACAGATCTTTAGGCATGAAGTCCTGGTCGATACCCATCTTGTCGTCGATATACTGATAGGCAGTCTGACTGTTGAAACTGAATCGCTGTCCGGCATATCGTGCGTTAAATCCAACTGTTGTGACCTGGCGCAGATACGAGCTGTAGCGGTTGTAGTTAATGTCGCCTGTCTCGTTTGTCTCAGGGTTGTAGCTGGCATAAGGATATCCGCCCTGATCGCTGTTGCGATAGCTGATGTCGGCCGAGAGAGTCCATCTTTCGGCTGGCTTCCAATAGATACGTCCACGAAGATAACCCTCGTTGAATTTGTCAACCTTGCTGTCGTCGTAGGCATTGGTGAAATATCCGTCGTTGTGATGATAGCTTCCGTTTACTGCAAAACCTAATTTGTCGTTGATTTTGGTGTAGTTGTAAGCGTTCACCGATACGTCGTTATATCGGCCGTAGCTTGCCTTGATGCGAGTGCCTTGGAACTCAAGCGGCGAGTGAGTGTATGCGTTAATTATTCCGCCGATACAGTTTCGGCCGTAGAGTGTGCCCTGCGGTCCGCGCAGCACCTCTAATGCAGAGATGTCGAACAGGTCGTCGTCGAACGATGAACGCTCCATGTGAGGCACTCCGTCTACATAGAATCCCACAGTTGGTCCATTGGTCTTCGAACCCACACCGCGAACAAATACTGGCGATGTCTGTCGAGAACCATACTCAGGAATATAAAAGTTAGGTACGGTATAGCCAAGATCCTTTATACTTGTCATTTCTGTGTTGTGAACAAAGGCTTCAGAGAACGATGTCACAGCTATCGGGTCGCGCCCCAACGCATCCTGCTTGAATCCTACTACTGTTACCTCTTCCATATCAAAGTGTCTGGCCACAGTGGTATCAGCAGGGTCCACATTATCGTTAGCATAAACACATAAAGGCATCATGGTTGCACCTAATACAATCTTTTTTAAATCCATTTTCATTTTTGTTTTTGTTTATTTCGTTTTTGTAAGCGGGTGCAAAGTTACGGGATTATGTTGACGTACACAATCCCTATTTATATGGATTTTTCCTTTTTTAGCATATCTTAATTATTATGCGGCGGTAGGCGGGGAGATGGTATGGGCCATCGTCGTGAACCTCGCAGATTATGTGGATTGTGTCGCCTTTGGCATCGGCGGGAATGCGCAGGGTTGCTATAGGCTGGTCGGCCTGCTCAATCTTCACTTTCGTTTTGCCAATCTCCGGCTGCTGCCACCAGCTGAATTGCAGGTTGTCGCCGTCGGGGTCGAATGATTTCGATGCATCCAGACTGAGCGAAATCATCGTGCCTTTCTTTACTTTCTTTTTCTTTGTTACCGTGATGTTTATCGTGTCGTTCGGAATGACGACATAAGGATTCAGATTGCCCTTGCCTTCGGCAGCCCACTGCATTCGCGCCATGAAGTCGTTCAGCTCATCGGGATAGAAACGCTGCTTGTAGCCCACGCTGATGCTGCGCACAGGCTCCTGCCAACTTGTCCACGCCGTGGTTAGCGAGTCGGCACACATTCCGCGCTCATGATATCCAGCCCAACCAGCCTGATGCGGGTCTTCGGGGTTGTTCAACCCGTTTGGCATCACATACAGAAAACTTGGTGTGTCGCCCTCAACGCCCCACTTGTAAGTAGGATACTCGCCGCCAAGAGCCCCTCGGCCCTGAATGTTGTCCTTATGCTGCTGCCAGTGGCGTTTGCCCAGCTCGCACTGCTCCTGCCAGGTGCCCTCATCCCACACAAACAGCAGGTCATCGGCAAACTCCTTTCTCAGCCACATGTGCGAGCTGTAACTGCGGTTCATACGCATGCTGTACTGCATGTCCTGATCGGTAATCGTGTAGATACGGAACTTGCGCACAAACTTCTTCAACTCCTCGGCCGAGCGAGTTTGCTTAACTCGCCAGATGGCCTGTGCCAAGGTGTTGGCGCCGCCCCATGCAGCCACGTAGATTGGTCGTGTGTCGTCCTCGTCGGCCAGTCGTATCAGCAGCTCGCTGCCCGGCGAATCGTTATCGGCTCCGATGGCCTTTATTCCGCCATGGATACTGCCCATCACCGCACGACTCTTCACGTAGTCGGCACTCGGCCAGTAGCCTATATATTGCTGTTTGTTCTCATCCTCAAGAGGCATGAATTCCTGCTGTCCCGAGCGTCTCATCAGCTTTGGCACATCCTTGCGGTACGCCTCTATCACTCGCTGCAGATACTCCGCCCATTCAGCAGGGTAGGGGTCGCAGTTCCATCCCACCGATGTTATCAGCGCCTCAATCTCAAACATATCGGCATATGCCATCAGCCTCACCATCGACTCCATATCGTCGGGCTCAACATCCGCCGGCGCAATATCCGTACACACCACAAGTCGCGGTTTCAAGTCGTTCTCAGCAGCCTGGAGCGCATTCACCCCAATCACCGCCATCAGTACCAAAACAAATTTCCTTATCATCATGATTGCTTAATTTCGCTGGCAAAGATAACGTTTTTATTTCATCCCTGCAAGTGAATAACAAAAAAAGCCACCCGTTAGGTGACTTCTTTTATTGTTATCCCGATGTAGGTAAAGACTAAGCCTCTTTTACCAGAAGACCTTTGTCTTTATACACATCAGCTACCTCATCGCAGAGGATGTCAAGCTCACTGATGATGCCATCCATCTTCTCGATGCACTGTTTGAAAGAATCTTTCTGGAACTTGAGTCTGCAGTAAGCATTATTCTTCATGTCGTAGATAAAATCGCGAAGCTCATCCTGCGAACTCACAATCTTGTCAAGCGCATTGAAGAATGAGCGATGAGCATTCTCATCCACAAACTCATATCCCTCCAACGAATCTTTTTCTTCAATTACTTTACTATCAACCATAAATATACCTATTGAATTAAAATCGGCTGCAAAGGTACAAATAATCATCGGATTATAAAAATTATTCCCAATAAAACTATTTCATCTTATTGGGTTTCATAAACATAACGGCCGTTACTCCTCAAGTGTGAAATAACAATTACTATTTTGGGTGCAAAGATAATAATTTTGTCTGGAAAATCTTTAAATCTTGTCTGAATTCTTGCGGTTTGTTATTTTTTTCATTATTTTTGCAGGCTATAAAGCTGTGACTAACCAAAGCGTATTAAAATAAATCAAAAGATGAAACGACAACTGTTTTGGCTTATAGCCGCCATTTTGTTGGTCAACCCGCTGTTGACCTCGTGTGTAGATAATTACGACAACCCCACTCCAGTAGAGTATGCCACCCTTCAGGAGGCACTGGCTGCCAATGACCTCATCTCCGATATCCAGGAGAATCCTGATAAGTCGGCGATGGAAAAGAAGAAGAATGGCGAGTTGTTCTACCTGTCGCAATACAGCATGAAGTTCCGTCAGGCTATTGACCACAACCAGCCCGACGGCGACACGTTCCAGCAAAGGGTGTGCATCCTGTTCCGAGGCTTTGACCGCCCTACCATCCTGGTCACTGAGGGCTATTTCTGGTCGCGCTTTGGCGATGGTGAAGACTTTGGAATAAACCTGAATGCCAATATGGTACACGTGGAGCACCGCAACTTCGGAGAGTCTTTCACTTCGGACCAAGAGAGGTGGAAGTATGAGACCAGCGCCCAGGTATCGGCCGACCTGCATGCCGTCTATCAGGCGCTGAAGCCCATCTTCAAAGGCAAGTGGATGAGTATGGGCACCAGTAAGAGCGGTGAGACCTCCATGGACTATGCCTATTATTACCCGAACGATATGGATCTGGCCGCTGCTTTCTGCTCGCCTTTCAATATCAGCCTCGACGACAAGCGCTTTGGCGATTATCTCCTTAACGAGGCAAATACCGAGGAAGTGCGCAACCTGGTGAAAAAGCATATCCGCACAGCGTTGGAGAATGGCGAAGACGGACTCTATAAGGTCTGCTGCGAACTGTTAAAGCAGCAGCAATTCCCGTTGCCGTCGTTTTCGGAATATGTCTATAATGTCTTCGACATCTTTTTCACCATATTCCAGTTCAATGTTGCAAGCCAGCATATCGCAGCCATTGAGGATATGACCCAAAGTACAGAGTCCTTTACCGCGAGCATCTGCGATAACTTACTAAAGAACAGGTATCTGGAGTTATATACTTACTATGTCGATTGTGCGAAGGAACAAGGCTTTCCCAACCCGGGCTACGACTACTTTGCCGACTTGCTGGAGGGCACCAGTTTCAAGGTCGAGGATAGATGGAAAGTCTATCTGACAGAGGCAGACCAAGGGCTGGTGAATGAATACGACAACAGCGTCCGTCTCGACATGCTGGAGCGTTTCTTCTTGAACTCCCCCATACCTCTTCTCTTCTTTTATTCGCAATGCGATCCCTGGTCGGCTGCCCAGCCTGACAAACTGGGACCCAATGCCAAGAAGATTATCAACCCTATTGGCGCTCATTCCCCAAGGATCAACGATCCCTACTATTGCCCTCCAGAAGTCAAGAAAGAGGTGATGGATTATGTCAGTACCTATATTTCAATTACTCCCTGAGCATTCCGCCCAGGGAGTAATTAATGATTACCAAGGAATACGCGCGCCCAATGTAGGCTTGTTGCCCATGGATGTCTCCCTAATCGCATTGCCGATGTTTTGAGCACCTACGTGACCCAGCTTCTGGCTCTGACTCTGCGGATGACTAGCGACATTACCTATTACAGTGCTGTAAGCCTCCATCACATTGCTGTTGCTACCAGCCATCTTAACTGCTGAACTGAAGACTATCGGACCGCCGCCCTTATTCAGGCCAAGGACTTCCTTCTGGGTACTAGCCATCTTCTGGACATTGTCCAAGCCGAGCTTATGCATGAGCTTCTGCATGTTGGCAATGGCTTCGGCTGAAGTGTTCTTCATGGCCTCATCGAGGGCATTGTTGAAGATCTTCTCAACCTGATTGCTCTGCAGGGCCCCCTCAGCTGTCATATTCACCATCGTAACTTCCGCAGCACTACGGATGGTTGAAATGAGCTGACCGAGTGTTTCCGGATTAATAGCGGCAGCCAGACCAGAGGGAACATTCATGCTCAGAGCCAACTCGCAACTTTGCAGCACATTCATCTTAGCGTTAAGGTCGCATTTACCGACTGCAGCAAGGGCCTTTTCGCCACTGAGTAGGTTACCCTTCTTGGCCAGTGCCTCAGCGGCGGCCTTGTCACCCTCAAGGGCAGCTGTCATCTGCTGATACTCCAACCACTGGTCGCGGACGAACTTCAGCTGATCATCAGCCTTGGCTGTCTCCAGATACTTGTCGGTGGTCTCTATGAAACTGTTAGCCAGCTTGTTCTGCTTCTGCAGGGTGGTGTAAGCCAGTGAGGCGTTTATGGTGGTCTGTTCCAGGTTGGCACATTCCTCACCGCCCAGGGCAGCATCCAGTTTGCTGGCCGACTCTGTAAGCGAATTCACCACGTTGTTCACCATCTCACGTGTGGCGTTCATCTCCTTCAGCACCTCAGCAAAGGCCGGGATATTGCCTGCCGCCTCGTTCGACATGTCAACCAGCGTACCGAACTGAGCGGCGCGGGTCTGCATCACCACCTGGGCTACCACTATGCCATCTTTAAAGGCTGAGTCGTTCTTAAGAAGCTCGGCCATGTTGGTAAGTTTCTCCGACTCCATCTCGCGTGAGAAGCGGCTTGCCTTGCTTATGTCGCCGGAGGCAAAGCTAAAATCTACAGGCCAGTCAACAAAGAGAGAGCTAAACAGACCAAATACTGCAGCCATTGAACACAGGATAATTACGGTTTTCTTTTTCATAACATTTACGTTTGATTAATTGATATTATGTTTATTATCTCGTTCTCAATATATTGTTTTATATGATTGCCCCTGCAAAGATACGAAAATTTTACATACACTCCAAATTTTTTACGAAAAAAAAGCCACCCTAAGGTGACTTTCTCTTTCTTTACATGCCCATGCAACTCGTTGCCCCTAGGGCCGTAACAATCGCAGTTGCGATTGATGCAATCATCTGCACGATGAACTTTAATGTTTCTCTTTTAGTCATGGTATTAATTTTTAAATTTTATCATTTTTATAATTTTTACATTGTGCAAAGGGTAGGGGCTGTGCCCCCGCCGCGCGGCATACCCCTGCCTGAATAGCGAAAAAAGTTCGCTATTTTGTTGTATGTATGTGAATTTTTTGTATATTTGCAACCAAGATTATTACAACAATTTAACTTATTACCAGTATGACTAAGAAACTATTTTATATTGTGATTGCTGCAGCCCTTATCTGCGGCGCAAGTGTGTTCACATCGTGCACGAACGACGACAATCCCGTGACACCCGACCTGGGCGTCAAAGAGAAGATTATCGGGAAGTGGATGGTAAGCGAACGCGGCGGACAGCCTGCGCTGACCAACGAGAAGATGGTCATCAACTTCGTCTCCACCACTAAGGCCTACGTGAGTGCATCGCTCGGCTCACGCCCGGAAGTTGGGACGCACTGGATTGAAAAGCAGGAAGTCGCCGTGGCCATCGACGGCAACAAGATGACCGTCACCATGCATCCCGACGAGCACACGACCACGGTGGAGGAATACAATGTCACCGCCATCAGCAACAACGAGCTCAACGCCAACCTCAAGATAACCATCACGGTTGACGGCAATCAGGTGATGAACGACGTAAACACCGTTTGCTTCACGAAAGTCACCGCCGACTACAGCGCCGCCATACTCGGCCTGTGGGAGTGCCAGGGCATCACCGGCGGCGAGACCAACAACGACGACAACGCCCGCCTGGAGTTCCTGGCCGACGGCACGTACAACTTCTACCGCCGCAGCGACGCCGGCGTCTGGAGCCTCGTGCCCCGCGAGCGCAACGAGTACTTCGTGGACGGCAACCTGCTCTGCACCCGCTGGCAGGCCGAGGGCGAGGAGATGAGCTACGAGTGGTGGGAAATCGCCTCCGCCGCCGACGGCCGCATGCAGTGGACCGCCCTCCGCCAGCAGGCCGACGGCACAACCTTCCAGCAGGGTGTCACGTGGACCGTCACCGACGGCCGCCTCACCTCCGCCAGCGACAACTACTTCCTGCACTGGGGGAGAAGTGAAACAATTAAAACAACGTGAATATGAGAAAGATTTTGCGAAAGAAAGTTTTTAAGCGGGTGCTGACCATCGCAATCATCCTATTATGCGGCGTAGCGGTAACACTGTATTATGTGTACGTAGATGATACGCCCAACGATGGATGGGCTGTGGGCATGGAATACGTGGGCAATGATAAAGAAAACGCTCAGAACGCCAACGAAGAGCTGCGCGACTCCGTCGCCACAAATGAGGCCAATTCCACTACGCATACCAAATATCACATAACCCACGGAATAGACTAAACAGGAACAATAAAACAAATGTGTAATATGAAAAAGCTATTACAATGGACATTGGCCGCAGCCCTGATTTGCGGCATCAGCCTCGCCGCCGCCTCATGCAGCAGCGACGACAATGCGGTCATCGATCCGGCCGACGGACCGGGGGCGGCGTACCGGGCCGTGTTGCAAGGGCTGGACTGGGGACCGGACACGACCTTCGTGTATGGTCACAAAACGCCCGACGTGGATGCCGTCTGCTCGTCGCTGGGCTATGCCAGGCTGATGCGGGCATTAGGCTATAACTGCAAGGCCAAGATTTCGAGCCCCATCAACCGTGAAACTGAGTTCATCGCCCAGCGGTTCGGATTCAACGTGCCGGAGCTGAAGACCGCCGTGGCTGCCGACACGCGACTGATACTGACCGACCACACCGACTATGCCCAGTGTGTGGACGGCGCCAGGGAGGCCCGAATACTGCAGAAGATAGACCACCACGTGGAGGGCGACATCAAGGACAGCGGTATCCCCTACGTGCGCCGCGAGATGATAGGTGCCACCTGCACCATCATCTATGAGTGCTACAACGAGCTGGGCGTGGCCATTGATGATGAGACGGCCAAGATATTGTTGTCGGGACTACTCTCCGACACACGTAATCTGACTAAGACCACTACTCAGCACGAGGACTCGGTGGCATGGACGGCGCTCGTAGGCCAGCTGAGACTGGAGGGTGAGGTGGCCGAGATCAACCGCCTGATGGTTGAAGCCGCAAACAACTACGACGGCATGAGCGACAGCGCGATCTTCGTGTCCGACTACAAGGATTACGACATCGGCGGCAAGGCCATCGGCATCGGGTCGCTGGAATGCAAGGCCGACGAGGCCGACGACTTCCTCAGCCGCATGCTGGCCGTGATGCCCGCAGTGCTGCAGGACAACGGGCGCGACATGCTGTTTGCCAAGATCGACGTCGAGGTGCCCAATCCCGACCAGAGCGACCCTGACACGCCCTACGTGGACAACGGGCTCTACTTTATCTATTACGGCGAAGGGGCACAGGCCGTGGCCGAGGCCATCTTCGGCGCCTCGCTCCGCCCAGGCGTGACCTACACCAAGGAGCACCTGTCGCGCAAACAGATCGTGCCGAAAATCATGGAAATACTGCAATAATTGGGTGCCTTATGCCACCAACACGCTGAACGAATACTTCGTTGACGGCAATCTGCTATGCACCCGCTGGATAGACAATGGCGTAGAGAACCGCGAGTGGTGGGAGATCACCATCACCGACGGCAAGATGAACTGGACCGCCCTGCGCGAGAACGCCGACGGCACCACCTTCACCGCCACGTTCGAAATGACGAAAGTAAATTAGTAAACAAATAAAGGCCTGCCGCGATGACAGGTCTTTTTCTTTGCCTATTGCAGTATGGGAGTCGAGACTCTCAAGTGCAGGTCTTTGGCTTTGCTACATTCCCATGCACGACGTAGCTCCAAGAGCCGTTACGATTGCTGTAGCTACAGATGCGATGATCTGTACTATGAATTTTATAGTTTCACGTTTAGTCATGGTATTAATTTTTAAATTTTATCATTTTTATAATTTTTACATTGTGCAAAGGGTAGGGGCTGTGCCCCTTGCCCTTTGTGCTTTAATCGCCCTCACCTGGGTCATCGCTCGAGATTGGTGGGTAGTTCTGGTTACCGCCCTGATTGCCACCGTTGCCGCTACCTGAGCCGTTTCCCGTACCATCCTCGGTCAGAGCACCTGCCAATGCCTCGGCATTTACAAACTCTGCTTTCTTGATGAACTCGCGGCTTGAAATGTTGGTCTCAGCCTCCTGATCAGGCAGGAATCGGATGTGCAATGCCTTCAGGTTCTTCTGGGGAGTGAAGTCCTCCTTCCTTGTTGCACCGCCCTTCTCGTTCTCGAGGGTAGTGAAGAAGATGCCCAGACCGTCAATCTTCACTCGCTTGCTCTCCAGCAGCATCTCGATAAGACAGCTACGGAACTTCTCCAGTACACCGAACACCACGTCGGGAGTGTAGATAGAGCCGTGCTCTGCAATGTGGTTAGCCATCTTACGAGTGTTCAGAGTCTCGATGGTCTTGCCGTGAGCAAACCACTTGCCATAAATTTTTGAACTAGTTACCTTGTTCTGTTTCAGTA
>Ga0265299_10002770_pt1 | contig 17598 bp, 13 predicted proteins | sample AusTroGonzalo_MG_4_FD_193485 | JGI IMG/M metagenome (GOLD analysis project Ga0265299, IMG submission 193485) | Bovine rumen microbial communities from tropical cattle in Woodstock, Queensland, Australia - Gonzalo_02 | ecosystem: Host-associated > Mammals > Digestive system > Stomach > Rumen ... | reverse complement strand
CCTCGAAGAGGTGTTTGCGAGAGAAACGGACGCGACAGAACACCACAAAGCGTTCCCAAAGGAAATGCCAGCGCAGCAAAGGCGACGAAGGCAGTCCAACCACCGTCAGCGCATCAGTCTCCTTATCGCGTACCAGCATCTTCGCCTTTACGCCGTTGTTATTCAGCGCCTTCATCAGGCGGTTAGCTGCTACGGCAGCACCACCCGTCCGCTCACTTGTATTGACTATGAGTACTCTCATACTGCAAAGGTACAACTTCTTTTGTTAAAAGCAAGCAAAAAAGTATAAAAATTCGTTGTCTACGCACACAAAGGCTTGATTTAGGTCAAGAATGATGGGTATTTATACACTTAATTCGTATAAACTCTTGCGTGAATGAAAAAATCGTCGTACCTTTGCACCGTCAAAAGGTTAATAGATTGTTTTAGGTTAGTAGTAATATTTATAGTTTTAGGTTTTTAGTTATTGGTAAGAGAAAGTTTTCAACTGTGGGATAACAGGAGGTCGCTGCGAAGCTCCCTTTTAAACTTTCAAATTTTTAGCTGAAAGGCTGAAAATTTCTTTTAGAGAAAAGGATTTTTAGTTAAACATAGGCTTTTTGTGATGCTGCTGCTCGAGAGAGTTGCGGCATCATTCTTTTATGGGGGTTTTTTAAGAGGAATAGGATTATTTTTCTATCAGCACAACGGCGTATGCAGAGATACCCTCTTCACGACCTGTGAAGCCAAGTTTCTCAGTAGTCGTAGCCTTGATAGAGATATCATCCTCGTCACAACCACAGATTGCAGCCATACACTCCTTCATGGCTGGGATATGGGGATTCATCTTCGGGCGCTCAGCACAGATGGTGGCATCGATATTCACCAGATGGTAGCCTTTGGTTGCTATTAATTCTATGGTCTTCTTCAGGATTACCTTACTATCCATACCATCGGTAAAATCTGCGGTATCAGGGAAATGATAGCCAATGTCGCGCATGTTAGCAGCTCCCAACAAGGCATCGCAGATGGCATGCAACAGCACGTCGGCATCGCTGTGGCCCAACAGTCCCTTACTATGATCGATTTTGATGCCGCCCATCCAGAGATCTCGGCCTTCCACTAACTGATGGACATCGTAGCCCATTCCTACACGTATCTTCATCTTCTAAACAAATCTTTAATTCCGTCCATATCGAAGGCAAGGGTAAAGCGCAACGTCTGATCCAAGGGGTTCGAGCGAGCCGTTGAAATGACATAACCCACATCAAGCGAGAAAACACTCATACGGAAGCCACCACCAAGAGTAAAATACTTCATGTTACCCTTCGACTCAGCCTGATGATGATAACCTGCACGAATGGAGAACTGGTCGTGATAGACATACTCTGCACCAACACTCCACTGGATCTCCTCCAACTCTTCCTTGAAACCACCAGGAGCATCACTAAAACTCTTAAAGATACCACTGATGGCACTTACATCGGCATACTCACGACGTACACGATCCTGATAGTCGCTGTTCGATTCTCCCTCCTCCTGACGAGGCACGGTAGGTACCAACAGCTTATTCAAATCAGCTGAGATCGAAAAACGATTATACTCATCGACAGGAACCATCAGTGAAGTACCAAGACGCAAGTTGGCAGGCAGGAACTGACTCTCATCATCGCCATAGAAAGTGATCTTAGAACCGATATTCGACATGTTCAGTCCTAAGCCAAGTTGGCACTCACGACTACCCAGCATCACATAATTATTATAATACATCGCCAGGTCGGCAGCAAAGGCCGAGGCAGGCTTTGAATCCTCGCTGTAATCATAGCGCAAATCACTATAGAGCCAACGGATAGCCGCTGCCAAGGAGAACTTCTCACTAAGCATCAGCGAGTATGCCACGTCGAGCGACATCTCGTAAGGCTTCACAGACATGCCGTCATCAGCAAACACCTCACCCAGAGAGAAATAGCGCAATGAGCCAGAGACGGACGAATAATCGCCAATACGGTAATAGCCAGCTACATAGGCCAGATCAATATCGTTGACGAGCTGACGGAGCCAAGGGGTGTAGTTCAGGGCTATACCCGAACGACTGATGCAGAAAGGATACTTAGCTGGATTCCAGTACTGGGAATTCACATCCGGGTCAGTGGCCACACCCACATCACCCATACCTGCGCCTCTGGCGTCAGGGGCTATCGTCTGCGAGATGACAGCATGTTCCACAGGGTTGAACATTGTGGTCTTGTCATCATCCTGAGCAGAAGAAGTGGCTATCGACAAGTGACAAATAGCCAAAGCCATCGTCAGCCTCAACAACCATTGCATGCTATGATTCTTATTTTCGTTCATCATTTCTTATCACGTATTCGCTCTTTAATTATTGCCTAATATAATCAATTTGTTGGCGTAGGAGCCACTGCTGCCATTGCCATTCATCTGGATACGATAGATATAGACACCCGTGCGCAGACGACTACCACCACTCACGGAGAGATCCCAGTCCATCATCATCGTACCGTCCGTAGCAATTCCTTTATCCACACGCTTGAATATCTCTCGTCCTGACGTATCGAATATCTCCAACACCACGTCAGCCTCCGTCGTACTACGATCGTGGGTAATCACAAACGAGGTTGAAGAAGAAGCAGGATTCTTGGTACAGATCACGTTGATATCACCATCTCCACCACCCTTCACGACATTGAAAGCCAGTTCGGTGGTCGAAGAGTTGTTCATCACATCCCACGCTCTGAAGAGAAGTTTATGAGGACCCTCACTGAGCTCTGGAATCGTGAAGCCCACGCTACCGCTACGATATTCGCCAAAATCGAAGGAGAAATAATCGTTGAGGTTGTAGGTCCTTGATAATTCGCCATCGATCACAAGTTCCAAATCATGCCCAACACTACTGCCCGCAGCGTTGATACCACTATCGTCGTAAAGTTCCGCAGCAAAGTAAGGTGTGGGGTTCACGTTGCCCCCATTGACGAACGACTTGGAATTCAGGTAACAGAATATTGAGGGACCAATAGAGTCGTTTTGGCTGATGGCACCTGCATCCAGCAGGAAACTACTGTTCTCGCCATGCAATGTTGTCGTACGATCGTTGTTCACAGCATAGAGCGTCATCAGTCCATTACCATCAGCATAGCTTACATCCTTAGGCACAGCAAAGGTAAAGTGGAATACGCCATTCCTGATACTGTCTGAACCCTGATAGAGCGTCTTCGTACGATCCTTATAAGTAAAGGCCTCATCAGAGCCTTCGTCAGAGGCATCATTCTGTTTGCAGACAATGGTCTCTTCTGCATCTCGAACCATCGCTGTTACCACACCATTGAATGAGTTTGCTGGTGACTGATTCATCTCCACATGACCTCGCAAAGTCACTACAGAACCAGCAGAAAGACTGACCTCCTTAGTGGTAGGCTGCCCGTTGATGCTATCTATCACCACCGATGGCGAAGGACAAGCCAGATGCAAGGCTGGATCGCCCAACAGCGTATATTGCAGTTTGTTAGGCGATGTGTCTCGCCCTTGAGTAACCAGATCGCATTTGGCCTGACATGCAGCTTCTCCGATGGTGTAGTCGGGATCCAACACGTATTTCGTAAACAAGAGGTTCATCTGCTCATTATAGGTAGCATAAACCGTTCGTGTAGTGCCAAAGAAAGCCACGCCCCCACCCCGTTTGCTGAGCATTACCGTCTCTCCGATATTCTCCTCTTGTCCATCGAAGGGCATAATATCGCACGAGGCAGTTATCCATAAAGGAAGATTATTGGTGGTAGATGACTCGAAATCAGGCAGTTTCATCACCAACTCGTGCGACAGGGCATAGGCCGCTCCATGACCAGAATAATTCATCATCAGCGCCCCACTGGTCATCTGCTGTTTGATCAGTTGCGTCACGTCAGGATAGCTGTAGCCCGTAGATGAAGAGGTACGCTGATAGGCATCCCAGTATATCTTCTTGATGTCATAGCCAGGATAGTTCTTCTCCACAAGGGTAGCCACCCTGTCGGCTGTCGCCATGTGGACATTCGCATTACCATCGTCGCCCATCACGCAGATCACGTTCTGCCATGCTCCTGCGTATTTGTTGGCTGCATAGCTAAGTGTCTTCTCCACAAGCACTTCAGCCTCTTCAGCCGATCTTGCAGGATAGCGTCCCACAGCTACATCTGGCTTACCCAGATAAGTGAAGGTATTGCTCGACTTCTTCTGTATCTCTTCCTCGTCGTCGAGCAAACAGAAGAAATCATCACTCACGAAGCAGTTCACATGACTGAACGAATTCTCACTCTCAAAGCACAACAGGAAGTCGTCAGGATCATAACCCGTCCAGTCTGCACCTTTCATGCGGTTATCCCAGGCTCCGTCGCCAAAGAGCAACAAGTAGCGAGGCATATCTTTCTCCGTCGTTGCCCGATCGTAGAACATTTTCATATAGCGACGATAAGCGGTTGCGTCAGGAGTACCACTCGAAAACTCGTTATATAGTTCATCAGCAGGCACGATCCTGACCCTCAGACCATCCTTCTCCTCGTGCCAAGTCTTGATGCGCTCAGCCTGAGCCAGAACTTGCTGGTTGGTGGGGATGATGATTACCATATCCACAGGTTCGTCAGCGTGATGGTCCTGATTCATAATGTTATACACATATTCAGGCGTAGGGAGAGTGCCTTGCAGGTCAGCCATTGCCATAGGCATATCAAGGCGAAGCGAGATATAATCAAGGCGTAGGTTTCCTCCTGATTTCTGAGTGATCTTCACCGTATTCTCTGCCTTAAGGATACCCTCAAGGTCATAGTTCCACTCGCTCTCATCAGCTTCTGTATAGCTATCGAGTCTCACGCTTCGGGTGATGGTTCCCACCAGTGAGTCGTTGACCTCGACCGTAGCCTCGAAACTATTGTCACAGGTCAGGGCTACCATTAACGTGCCTGAAGTGCCTGCAGCCTTCAGCTTATACGTCTGGGGCGTACCCATGGTAAAGAGCGTCTTGTCGAAAAGATTCCTACCCCCATGAAACCATGAAAAGTCATCCACCTCGTAAAGCGTATGATAGTCAGCTGGCAAAGGATAGTACTGAGCAGTCATCTCCTCGCTGGTGATGGTCAGAGGTTCTTCATCGTTTGATGTCAGGAAGTAGTAGCCATAGTCTGAATAAGGATTGCGCACCCGAGTGGTGGCCTCAGCCGATTCCCATGTCACTGGCCCAACCGCATAGAACACACGATGACCATTCACCACACAAGTGGGCACTTCCTGCAGATCGTCTGTCGAGGCCAGATAGTCGCCCGTCAGACATTCTGGCTGCAAGGCGCCACCATAGCCATACACCTTCACCTTATTTATATCCGTAAAGCCAGCCTTCTTGATGAGGGCATCCGTCAACTGATAGAAACCGCTCTCTGGTACTCTGATCTTTGCCCAAGTACCTTCTTGCAATACGGAATGATCCTTATAGCGCTCCTCAGTCGCAGCTCTGGTACGAGCAGCCCTGGGCTTCGCATCGACGTGCAACCTAAAGCTGACCAACTTCTGATACTTTTCATCGCGATACACTAAAGGTACGAATGACACATCGAGCACGCCCTGTTTTCTGACCACACCTATCGTCTGCGTCACCTCAGGAAGTTCTGGCAAGGGCTCTCCGCTAATCGCTTGATAACGATCCACATCAGCCTTACTCATATTGATGAACTCAGGATATTCGATGCTGACGGTATAGACGGAATCAGCATAATGAGAGCCTAACTGCTTCTGCCAGGTATAGACGGGCAATAACGAGTCAATCCTGACTTGTCTTGCAGTCAGGTTCACCCACTCCTGCGCCTCCACATGGATGCTTGAGAGCAGAAGGGCATAAGCCACTATGAGTCGAATTGCAGCTTTCACTAACCATATAAACGTGAAAGCCCCTTGTTTATTGCATCACTTGCAGTTAAACTCCAGTACCTTGCGCTCTTCGAGCCACCCTTCCAGATGGTCGTCGATATGTACAGGCCCCACCCCAGCAGGCGTACCAGTATAGAGAATGTCGCCCGTTTTCAGCGTAAAGAACTGCGAGATGTAGGCAATGATCTCATCTACGGTATAGAGCATATCCGATGTACAGCCTTCCTGCACAGTCTTTCCATTGATGTCGAGGTGGAAATGCAGACGTTGCAAACCAGAATCACCACAGGATGCCTCCGGATTCGTCAACAGTTTCTCTTTCGCTACCCACTCTCCAATGGCTGCACTTCCGTCAAAACCCTTGCAGATGGTCCAGGGCTGTCCTGCCTCCGAGGCCTTTTTCTGCAAGTCGCGAGCTGTAAAGTCGATGCCTATCGTCAGGGCATCGTAATAGCGGTGAGCAAAGCGCACAGGGATGTTCTTCCCCAAACGACAAATACGCACCACCACCTCTGTCTCGTAGTCGATACGTCCCAGATGGTCAGGGATAAAGAAGGGCTTCCCCTGATTCAGAATCGCGGAGTCAGCCTTCGTAAATATCACAGGTTCGTCGGGCCTCTTGAGAGTCCCATGCAACTCCTGATTATGTGCGGCATAGTTCATGCCAATCGCAAATATCTTCATACGTCTGCAAAGGTACGATTAAGTGAGCAAAAATCCAAATTTATTTGAGTTTTTTCGAAAAACAAAAAAGAGTGTCGCCAACCACAAGGCGACACTCCTCCAATAACTAATTCAGTGTGTTCATCATGGGGGCAATTACTAACAATGTCTTTATGTTATCCTGATTGCTTGTATGTCCTACTTATATAACCGCCAAACATCAAAAACACTGCATGGAAACTCGATTATTTATGATTCTTTAACTCAGAACGCCCCTTCTTTATACCTTGTGAACACAATTCACATGGTTTTTCAGCCAAAAACTTGGCCGAAACCAGATTAATGATTATCTTTGCAAGACATGACGAAGAAAAGGTATTCTTATACACTTTTATGCTTATGCGCCCTAGGGCTGATGCTGGGGTGCTCAGGCAATGGCGCACAGATGCGCCAACAGCTCGAAGCACTTGAACAGCAGAATGTTAGTGGCGAGCCCATGCTCAACGACTCATTAGCCGAGTCCTTAGTAGAGTACTTCGACAAACATGGTGATGCCAACGAGCGGATGCGCGCCAAGTATATCCTCGGACGAACTTATTATTGCTTGGGCGAACTCCCTCGCGCCCTCGAAACCTATTACGAAGCTGCAGATTGTGCTGATACCACATCCTCCGATTGCAACTTCGCCAAACTAAGCCGCATCCATGCTCAAAGTGCTTTGATCTTTCATGCCCAGATTCAACCTCGTAGTGAATTAGTAGAATTAAGACTTGCAGAACAATATGCGTGGAAAGGAAAGGATACCATACAAGCCATTGAGTGTTATGCTCAACAGGCCAATGCATATGATTTTCTACATAAACCCGATTCTGTTATCTATATCAAAGAAAGGGCGGCAAGACAGTTTCAGGAGGTAGGAAGAAATGATAGGGCTGCACAGACTTTAAGTACAACAATCATATCGCTTCTTGAAAATAACGAGATTGAGAAAGCTACTAAATATTTGGTGTTATACGAAACACTTTCAGGAAATGTAGATAGGAACGGAAATGTAAAGACTGGCAAGGAAATCTATTATTATGTAAAAGGCATTTTCTTCTTGACAATTAATAAAGTTGATTCTGCCGAATATCTGTTTAGGAAGGAATTGCGAGAATGCAAAAATCTAAATAATAAGATAGCCGCTTGTACGGGATTAAAAAAAGTTTACGAACAGAGAAAGGACCCTGATTCCATCGCTAAGTATGCAAGCATAGCCTATGAATTGAATGATTCAGCTTATTCCCTCTCTGAGATGCAGAATATGCAACAATTACAGGCATCCTACAACTACAACCATCACAAATACTTGTCAGAGAAAAGAAAACTTGAAGCACAAGTCGCATGGTTGTTATTTGCCTTGGCCTTACTTGCACTGCTGTTAATAGAAATCATATTCGGTAAGAAATATCATGTTCTCAAAAAAGCCGCCTTCGACTATCGCTTAAAGAATGCCAATATCACCAGACGCTTAAGGTCCTTGGCTAATAGTAACCCTCCTCAATACCCCGACTATAACGACTGGAAGAAGTTACGTTCGCTTGTTGAGAAAGAGATACCTTCTTTCTACGAAACCATGAACAAAAACGCAACATTGACAGACATGGAGTATGATATCTGTCTGATGACGCGTGTACAAATATTGCCCAACGAGATGGCCAGATTAAAGAACTGCGTACCTTCATACGTCTCAAATATTCGGAAAAGCCTTCTAAAGAAGGTGTTCGGAAGAGAAGGAAGTGCCGATGAATTTGGTATTGAAATCAGCAATATTGGTAACTTTTAGCCTTCGTAAATAGGCATGATATTAGGTTGTGAACACAATTCACAAAGCTTTTTAACCTCCCAATTTCCTTTCTTCATAAATTTGCGGTGAAAATTTAATGTTTAACAATTAAAACCGCTTTTGTAATATGAAGAAGTTTCTTTTATTTGTGTTGCTTTTGATTGGAGGTTCCACTTTTGCCTTTAGTCAGAATCAAATCCCTATGCATGGGTTCAGATGCTAAAGGTTAAAAATACATAAAACGTGTACACTCTGATGCAAGTTTTTGGAAGAGTTGGGGTTATAATAGTAGAATACCTTCAAAAAATAATAAAGATGATTACCAAATTTCTTAATAGATGGATCTGCATATCTCTGTTAATGACAGGGGTATGTATGATAGTTACAAGTTGTAGTAGCGATGATGAGAAAGATAAAGAACCAGTCTCAGAAGTTTCCTATTGCTTTTCCGGGATGGTTCTTGGCTCCGACGATGTACAGGGTTTCGCCCTTGTGCAGATTGAGTCTGTTCCATCAACTACAGACTATAATAATATCAATGTTGGAATGGGCATTGTTGCCGTTTTCCCAGCAGGTTCATCTGCAACATATAAGCATGGTGATATCATAGATTTCCAAGTGCTCACTTGTGAAAGAAATAACGGAGCGATGACTGACAACAGAATCCCCCCTATCTCATATATATGCGATATTAAATTATGTAAATAGAGATGAAGAAGGTAATCTGATAGATATGCTGAAGGGTGGTAGTGAAACAGCCATTAATGCTGTGAAGGCCACAAAGGCCGACGACGCCATTTACAACCTCAATGGTCAGAGGGTTAACGCCTCTTACAAGGGCCTCGTTATCAAGAACGGCAAGAAGGTCGTGATTAAGTGAGAGAAATGAGAGCTTGCTCGCATTTCCGAGCGTGAACGAGCTCGAACGAAGTTCAAGGTATTAGTGAAATAAAGACATTGTTAGTAATTGCCCCGTGAATGAAAACACGGTATTAGGATTGCCACCCTGCGACGGGGTGGCAATCTTGTTTCTATTTCTCGATCAGCCAGTACTCCATGTGTTTGGCTTTGCGCTTGCTCTGGAAACCGAACTGGATGTCGTTGAGGGCGTTGCCAATCTTTTGGAATGGGGTTTCCGGATCGAAGTTGGGATAGCGGGTGGCAAGCACCTGACTGATGTCACCAAGGCTCCACCACTTGGTATGCTCCGACTCTTTTGGACTACGGAAGGTTTCGCCAATCATCTCTACCAGATCGTTGAGTTTCTGGAAAGGCTCATTTTCAGAAATCAGCGTAGCTATCTCGCTGTCGTTCAGCCAGAAACGCTCGCCCTTGTTAAAGAGGTGAAGGGCCTGGGCGAAGAGCTGATGATGGTCGAGATTATCCTCGAAATTGATGTTACCAGTCACTCCGACACAGACAAATCGTCTCGAACCCGTAGGATCAACCAGGGGCTTCAACTGGTTGGTGGTACCAATAAAAGAGGTATAGCGTCGATACTGCTTGATGGTCTTGCCGTAAGGCGGACGGAACTTGACATCGCTCGATGACAACAGGTACTTCAAGACAATCTGCTGAGAATTCGTGGTTTTGTCGAATTCATCGATATTGATCAGAGCAAAACTCGTAAGCGCCATATTCAGGTCGAACTCATTCTTGAAGTTGATCTTATCGTTATAGTAATCCCGCAATTCCTCAGGAAGCAGAATCTTGCAGAAGCGTGTCTTTCCGCAACCCTGACGACCAATTAGAAGCGGTGTTAAAGCATTGCCAGTCAACTGCTTATCGCTCTCGCGCCATTGGGCCACCATACCCACAAGCCAATACCTCAGATACTTCTCCCAATGAGGCTGATCAGTTGGTACTCGCTTGGCGAGGTCGGCAATATAGTCATGCCCATCCCATTTTGGCAACTTGTCTAACCAAGTGTTCACTGGGTCGAACTGCTCAATGCGAGTCGAGTCGATAAAACGGTTCACATCGCGATCCCAAGATTTCAGACCTAACTCGGTGGCCCTCAGCGTCATATCGTTGCGCACCTCCTCTGTCAGGGGCTTGAATCGCTGGTCGTCACTGAACTTCTCACGATACTCAGCCACACCCGTCAGGAGGTTCTTCCTCATCTCGTAGTTCGAATTCAGGAAAATCTCTGTCTTCATGGCCTGGATCGTATCCTCAGGCACGCTCTTCAAGGGCTTGATCTTATGCTTCTTGCGATACTCGGCCTGTTCAGCCACGCTATAGACGCTTTGGAAAATCTTCTCAACCAGCAGTCTGTCACGATTCAGCACAGGGTGGAGCATCGTCAGTCCCTGAGCATGGGCCTTGGGAATGCCCTGATCCAGACACATCGAGGCGATCTGCATCAGCAGCTCAGCTTCCTTGTTCTCATCAGGCAGATCGAAATAATGGCCCATCACCGTCTCCACGATAAAAGTCCAATTGAGATGATAGGTACGCGTCACCGTTCTTCCAGGCATCAGATGATCCTCCTCACGACTGATGGCCACAGGCTGGGGCAGGTCATGACGCTGCGTATCAGCATAGAAGATGCGGGCCTCCGGATTAAAGCCCGTCTCAGGGTCGGCACTCATATAGACAGTCCTGTCGAGGCGAGGCTCCAGGAACTCGATGTCGAAGCCAAACTGGTTCTGATAGGCGCTCCGGGCCGTATTATATAGATTAAGGTGGAACTGCCTGATATCCTCCTCGTCCTTAGGCAGACCTCCACCATACAATTCGCCTCGACAAACGATCTTCACGCTTCTGCCCGATCCTCCAAGGAAACAGAGCAGCGTCTCAGGCAGTTTCTTGGCCAACTCCCTGATCTCCACGGCCTTCTCGTAGGTTTGCAGGTCGTTGATCTCGAGCACCACCAGACCATTATAGGCCATCATCTTCTGCACACCCTTACGGTTCACGTAATCTGCTGCGAAACAGATCCTTGGCAACTTGATGCCTCCCTCCCAATTGGTGGAGATCTGTCCGTTTTCCAGTCGATGCGGGTTCATCAGGTGATACACCTCACGCGTATATTTCACTGATTTCTGAATCAGTCCGGTCTTGATGGCGTTCGCCATATCAGCGAGTTCCACACGGTTGATAACTTCCTTTTTACCTTCTTTTTTAAGTAATGTTACATTCATCTTTTTACCTTTATTTTTTTCGAGGTGCAAAGGTACAAAAAATCCTCGAAACCACCAAATCTTACGCTGTATGAACAAAATTTTATGCGAAAAATCAAGAAACAGCCTACATGCCTACACAAAATCATCGGAAAAGCCTTTAAATAAAGAGGTTTTTTGGTTTCAAAGCCTACACAAAGCCTACACTTAGCCTACACAAGCCTACATACATCAAAACAAGGCACTCATAACTGGTGCCCTACGTAGTAGCATAAATCCATTAGGGTACTTGCACTTTTTCTCTCACTGGATCGTTGTTGAATTCTCTAGAGAATTCAACGCTTCCCTAGGGAGAAAGAAACAGTGAGCCTAGTCCTCGCCTCTCAATTCTCTAGAGAATTCAGGAGCGACCCTTAGGCTTAAGACTTGCAAGTACGGCATTTCAAACCTGCGAGCCCCCTATAGAAACCTTAAGAAGCCCTGCCTTTTAAGCAGAAATCGCCCAAAACCATGTAGGCTTGTGTAGGCTCCGTGTAGGCTTTGTGTAGGCTGAAAAATTCGCAGACAATTTATAATTAGCAAATTAGCCCACATTTGTGTAGGCATGTAGGCTATATATGCTATTTTATGTGACTAAAAAGGGCAAATATGTAAAATATCGCGTTCTGGATACACCAAAACTTGTAAAATATCGCGTTTTAGATATACCAAAACTTGTAAAATATCGCATTCTGGAACACAAAAAACTTGTAAAATATCGCGTTTTAGAAAAAACATCAGGATTTATATGACAAGATTGCCACCCCGTCGCAGGGTGGCAATCCTAATACCGTGTTTTCTTCACGGGGCAATTACTAACAATGTCTATTATTTCATGAATACCTTGAACTTCGTTCGAGCTCGTTCACGCTCGGAAATGCGAGCAAGCTCTCATTTCTCTCACTTAATCACGACCTTGCCGTTCTGGATGACTAGGCCTTTATAAGAGGTGTTGACCTTCTGGCCTGCAAGGTTGTAGAGGGTATCAATTGGTTGGGGGGATTTCACTAAGGGAATGGACGTTGTGCCTCCATGAATCCTTTCATATACCTGAGCCTTCTTGACGACGGTGGTCCCGACTACCCATCCACACTGGAGTAAGACATGACAAGCATTCAGACCCTCCATATAGTCAGTATTTCCAGCGTAATCAGGAAACTCAAAGTCGATGATCTGAAAATCGTCGCCAGCTGTCGATGGAACCTGGCTCAGATCGTTAGTAGCCCAGCTACCCATAACAACCTGATAGGTGCCGTCGGAAGGGACCTTCAAGGTCAGGCGAACAAGGTAATCGTGATGTTCCTCAAGTGAAAAAGCATCGAGAACGATACACTGAGGTTGCCAGATCATCTCCGACATAACAGCATTGGAAATGGCCAACCCCTCGTCTGTTACTTCAATATCGGAGAAGCCTTCACCAGCGTAATCCATGATGAAGTAGTCGTACTCAATACCCTCCCAATTCTTCTCACAGATGAGTCTTAAGCTGTCGTTCTCTTCCTGTGCATTTACGCTCAAGCAACCAAGGAGTAAAAACAGAATCAAGAAATACTTCTTCATAACTTCAACTTTTAACGATTTCACGCTGCAAAGATAGGAAGAAATTCTATTCGTTGTTCACTAAACAGCAAGAAATCTATTCACAAGTTTCAGTAAAGCTTATTCACAGAATCCGGGAATCACCGATTTTGCTGATTTCATCGTCAAATTCATCTGCATTACCTTCTTTGCCGAAGACTTTCTTCAGGAGGCTTTTGCGGATATTCGAGACGTATGAGGGGACACATTTCTTGAGTTTGGCCATCTCGTTGGGCAGGATGTGGACTCTCGACATGAGGCAGATGTCGTACTCCATTTCAGTCAATGGCGTATCGTCGGCATTCATGATGCTATGGAAAGCCGGAATCTCACGCTCTACCAGTGAGCGCAATTGTTTCCAGTCATCATTGGTGGGATATTGAAGCGGTTCGCTTTTGGCCATCGCCCTAAAGCGCTTGGTGATTTCGGCATTCTTCAGGCGATAATCCAGAGCTGCATGCTTGAAAAGGCGATAGCGCTTGAAGAAGTACCCCAACAGGATGCCTGTAATCAGAATGACAATGATGGCCGTCAGCCAGGCTATCTTGGCTTCCGACTCCTTCTGCATGGCCAGGAATCTCTGATGGTTGTAGTTGTAGGAAGCCTGATATTTCTGAATGTTATCCATCTCGGAAAGGGAGTAGGCAGAATCGTTCAGCTCGTAAGCAAGGGTGGCGTATTTAGCGATGGAATCGGAGATTTTCTTCTGTTCGAAGACCTCTTGCAAGCCTTTGCTACCTGCAATCTGGTCACGAATATCTTTGCCGTCGCGCAGTTCTTTCCTAAACCAATATTCTGCAGAGTCAACCTGATGGGTAGCCAGATAGTATTCACCTTTAATATAATAATAGATCTCAAAGCCTTTGGTTATATTCTTGTCGGCATCAAACAGGCCTGATTCTTGCTCATAGATTTGGCAATACGCTTTAGCCTTGGCCAGATCGCCCCTATTGATCAAGGTCCTGATGATGCTACCCCCTAATGTACGTGCAGCTCTGTCGTTTCTGCCTATCTCACGATAACGACGTGCCGCATCTTCCTTGATGAAGATAATGGAATCGGGCATCTTAAGGATCTCATACACACCGCTTTGTTGACCATAGCGCTTGATGGCCATAACGGTATCCTTATCCTTCCAGGCATAGTGTTCTGCCAATCTGAGCTCTTTCAGTTCGCTACGAGGTTGGAGCTGGGTATTAAAAATCATGGCACATTGCCCATGTATGAGGCTCAACAACTTATAATTACAGTCTGCCTGGGTGGTATCAGCGCAATCAGCCGCCTCGAAGTTAGCCTCAAGGGCGCGAGGGAGTTCACCTAGACAATAATAGGTTCGTGCGAGGATGAATTTGGCGCGCATCCGTTCGTTGGCGTCGCCATGTTTGTCAAAGTAGGAAACTAAGGACTCTGCGAGCGAGTCGTTGAGCAACTTCTCACCATTAACGTTCTGTTGTTCAAGCGCTTCCAGTTGTTGGCGCACCTGCGCGCCATCGCCCGAGCACCCCAGCATCAGCCCCAGGGCGCATAAGCCTAAAAGTGTATAAGAAAACCGTTTCTTCGTCATATCTTGCAAAATTAGTCATTAATCTGATTTCTTCCAACTTTTTAAACGAAAAAACCTTGTGAACTGATTTCACAAACCGCTTTTTGCCTCTATGGGACAAAAAAAATCGGCCCTGCGAAGAGGCAGGGCCGATTCTGATATAGGAAATGGGGATTACTCTGCAACGAGTGTGAAGCGCTTGAAGTCAGCGATCTTCAGGTCCTTGTTCTGAGCAGCAAGCCACTGAGAAACAGTCTGCTTGTCGCCATCACCGAACTGGAACTCCTGATCAACGAGGCAGTTCTCCTTCAGGAACTTCTGCACGCGACCCTTAGCGATACCCTCGATCATAGGCATCTTCAGCTGAGCCTCACCTTCAGCCTTGCCCTCTTCGATGAGCTTGCGAGCCTCATCGGCCTGAGCCTGAGTGAGCCAACCCTTTGCCATGTTGCTCTCGATGTGATCCTCTGAGTCAACGAGGTTGGGGTTGATACCAGCCTTCTTGAGCTTGTTGTCAACATACTTCTGAACCTGCTCGAGCTTAGACTTCTCAACAGCAGTCTTGTACTCCTCGTCGAGGATCGACTGAGGCATGCTGGCTGAGTCGAGAGCTACGGGCTTCATGGCAGCAACCTGCATAGCGAGCTTGTGGCCCACCTCAGGAGCGTTCAGATTGGTCTGAACCATGGTGCACAGGGTGTGCTTACCCATGTGGTCGTAAACCTCCACGTTCTCACCCTCGAGTACGAGGTAACCGTCGAGTTCCATCTTCTCACCAGTGATACCAGAGCGCTGAGTAACAGCGTCCTGAGCACTCTGACCGTTGATGTCGAGAGCCTTCACAGCCTCGAGGTCCTTGGCCTTAGCAGCGATGGCAGCGTCGAGGATGCTCTGAGTCAGAGCGATGAAGTCGGCACCATTAGCCACGAAGTCGGTCTCGCACTTCAGAGCGATCATAGCTGCGAAGCCATCAACGCTCTTTACGAGTACACAACCATTGGAAGTCTCACGGTCGCTACGCTTGGCAGCGATAGCGAGGCCACGCTCACGGAGGAGCTCCTTGGCCTTGTCGAAGTCGCCCTCAGCCTCGGTCAGAGCCTTCTTAACGTCAGCCAGACCAGCACCGGTCATTGCGCGAAGCTTCTTGATATCGTCAATTGAAATTGCCATAATTCTATAAACTATAAACTTTAAACTATAAACTAATAATTACTCAGCAGCGGGAGCCTCTTCCTCAGCGGGAGCAGCCTCTGCAACAGGAGCCTCTTCCTCAGCAGGAGCAGCCTCCTTACGGGGCTTGCGAGCAGCACGCTTGGGCTTTACCTCCTCAGCGTCAACATCAGCCTGAGCCTCAGCAGCCTTGTCGTCAGCCTTCTCTGCCTTACGCTCCTCGATACCCTCAGTGATAGCAGCGCAGCAAGCGTTGAGGATGACCTCTACGCTATCCTTAGCGTCGTCGTTAGCGGGGATCACGAAGTCCACGTTGTTAGGATCAGAGTTGGTATCAACGATACCGAATACGGGAATACCCAGACGGTTGGCCTCACGAACGGCAATCTGCTCCTTCAGTACGTCAACCACGAAGAGTGCACTGGGCAGACGAGTCAGGTCAGCGATAGAACCGAGGTTCTTCTCCAGCTTAGCACGCTGACGGGTAACCTGCAGCAGCTCGCGCTTAGAGAGGTTTGAGTAGGTACCATCCTGCATCAGCTTATCGATGTTCGCCATTTTCTTTACGGCCTTACGGATAGTCGGGAAGTTGGTGAGCATACCACCGGGCCAGCGCTCAATTACATAAGGCATGTTGATGCTGGTAGCCTTCTCGGCGATCACGTCCTTTGTCTGTTTCTTAGTAGCGACGAACAGGATCTTCTTGCCACTCTTGGCAATCTGCTTCAGAGCGTCGGCAGCCTCGTCGATCTTAGCTGCGGTCTTGTGCAGGTCAATAATATGGATACCGTTACGCTCGGTATAGATGTAGGGAGCCATTGCGGGGTTCCACTTACGCTTCAGGTGGCCGAAGTGACAGCCTGCCTGCAGCAACTGGTCAAAATTTGTTCTTGCCATTTTGTTGTTTTGCTTTTTAATTGTTTACTTTCTTTTTAATCTTTTGTTAGATCAACTAACGAGTAGTCTAGTTGTACTAGTCTTTACTAGCAGTACTAGCCAGAGTCTCATCAGTTTAGATGCTAAACTGTTCAGTTTCCCAAAGGGATTAACGCTTACTGAACTGGAAGCGACGACGAGCCTTGGGCTGACCTGGCTTCTTACGCTCAACCTCACGGCTATCACGTGTCAGGAAACCTTCGTCCTTCAGCTTCTTCTTATCCTCTTCGTTGATCTTCACCAGGGCGCGAGCGATAGCGAGGCGGAGAGCCTGGCTCTGACCTGTGAAACCACCACCGTCGAGGTTAGCCTTGATGTCATACTTCTCAGCGACCTCCAGCAGGTTCAGCGGCTGCTTCACCACATACTGCAGGATAGCTGACGGGAAATAAACTTCTAAATCCTTCTTGTTGATCGTGATCTTGCCTGTACCCTCAGAAACATATACGCGGGCTACAGAACTCTTGCGACGACCTATTGCGTTAATTACTTCCATCTTTCCTTATTATTTATACTGGTTAATATCAATTGCCTTCGGCTTCTGAGCCTCGTGCGGATGTTCTGTACCCTCATAGATATAGAGGTTGTTCAGCAGGCTGCGACCCAGAGGACCCTTTGGCAGCATACCCTTCACAGCGTGACGGAGGAACTTGTCAACACCACCATTGCGCTTGCGGAGCTCAGCAGGAGTCTGGAAGCGCTGACCACCAGGATAACCTGTGTAGCGGGTATAGACCTTATCGGTCTCTTTCTTACCAGTGAATACCACCTTATCTGCATTGATAAGGATAACATTGTCACCGCAATCAACATGCGGAGTGAAAGTTGGCTTG
>Ga0265299_10002769_pt1 | contig 17600 bp, 8 predicted proteins | sample AusTroGonzalo_MG_4_FD_193485 | JGI IMG/M metagenome (GOLD analysis project Ga0265299, IMG submission 193485) | Bovine rumen microbial communities from tropical cattle in Woodstock, Queensland, Australia - Gonzalo_02 | ecosystem: Host-associated > Mammals > Digestive system > Stomach > Rumen ... | reverse complement strand
TGGAAGACCGCCTTGAAAACATTCGTCTTCCAAGGCACTAAACAATGAACCAATATTTACTAGATAACATCCAGCCTCATTAAAAAAATGACCACCCAGGCTATACATCAACAAGGGATCACCCGGCGACCTCATTCTGGATGTATCAGGGGGAAGCCGGGATTGTCTATAATATACGTTTTTTATCAAAAAAGATGGTGTGGATACCTATAAATTTTGTTAAAAATGGTTTTTATAGGTACGTTTTACAAAATGTTTGTATAAACTAACAGAAATTTTCTTGATTTTGTTTTGTTGAGTACCTATAAAAGTCTGTTTTAGGTGTTTTTTATAGGTTCCCCCGTGCTGTTGACGTTGGAAAATCCGCTTTAAACGAGGTATAGGTACCTATAAATCCTTGTTTTTTGCTGTTTTATAGGTACGCATTTGCGGAAAACCGCTTGAAGTTTGCTGAAATGAGCGGATTCATGGAATTTTGACGCTTATTAGCGGTGTTTATGAAACTTTTACGTGAAATTTTTAGGGAATAATTTAAATTTCAATTGATAGTCATTAAGGAATTTTAGAATGAAAAATTTTTCTGCTAAGTATTTGGTCAGTGCCCTATTTGTGGGACTTTGCATGTTTGCCGGCTGTGGCGACGATTCTTCCAGCGCTCTTCCTCCTGTAGCTCCGCCAACGGGTGCAGTTTCTTCTTCGAGTGTTGCTGAACCGCCGGTTAGTCAGCCGGTAGAGAATCTGTCGTCTTCTGCTGAAAACGTTCCCACAAGTGTTCCGTCCGGTGCAACTTCGAGCGAGACCGCTCCTGTCGGCCCTGATATTCAGCCGAGTTCGTCCGGTGCGGCTACGCCTGCAAGTTCTGCCGTAACTCCGCCAGTCGACAATGGACCTTTCACTTTTGCGACAACTCCAGGTGCGCTCGCGCTTGCGCCGGATGCAGATGGTTTCTATGACATAGGCGATGTCTATAAGGCTGTGCCCAAGACGAGCAAGATTGCTTTCGTCATTCGTCATTCCAAGCGCGAAAAGAACAATTTGGGCACGGAATCGTCGCTGACGCCGATTGGTATCCAGATGGCGCAGACGCTTGGTGCAAAGCTCGTGAGTGATGAATCGTTCTATTATGCTTCGACGAACTTCTTGCGAACTCGTGCGACTTGCGAAAATATTGCCGCGGGCCGTGGCGAAACAGGTGTTGAAGTCGTGACGTGGAGTGACATTAATGGTGGTTATTTCTTGACGGTGCCCAGCGATACCTTGGACGCTCTTGTCTCGTCGAGAGGCGGCAATCCGAAATACATTGCTCAGTATGCCTATGGCGTTCCTTATTCGAATGCGATTGTGGCTGCGACAATTCCAAGTTATTTCTATGATTTGTTTGAACGCGGAAACCAGTTCATAAATGAAGTGGTTGTTGCAAACATGCCGGCATGGAAGCGTGTAAGTATTCTTGTGAGCCATGACATGTTGGTGGAGCCGTTGATTGTATTCGTTTCGAATAGAACGATTAACCTGAAAGTTTATGAAACGCCGTTCCGTTGGGTTAATTACTTGTCGGGAATTGCCGTGATTGTCGATGAAGCTGGCGCTGTGACGGCGCTTCCAGTCCGTGGCGATGAAGTGGGCTGGATGATTCCTAGAGACGAAGTGGACGAATCCGCTCAATGAGAATAGCGCTCCTCGGCTCTACAGGACTTGTTGGTAAGAATGTCGTGCGTCTGCTAGCTCAGTTGCACGAGGCCGAGAGTGTGTATTGCCCTGTGCGTTCGCTTCCTGATTTGGAACAGATGAGCGTTTTGCGGGGGGCTGCAAAGTTCAATTTTGATGTTGTCGATTTTGACGGCCTGCTGGCGGCTCGCCCCGAAGAACAGTGGGCGTCTAGTGTTTGTGCAAATTTTAGCGGTTGCGATGCCGTAATTTGTTGCTTGGGGACAACGCTCAAGCAGGCGGGGAGTAAGGCTGCTCAAGAAAAAATTGATTTGCGTTTGCCGCTCACGCTGGCGGCGCTTGCCAAACGGCAGGGCATAAAGCATTTCATTTGTATCAGCTCCATGGGGGCAAATTCGCATTCGCCGTTCTTCTATAACCGTTTGAAGGGACAACTCGAAGAAGGCCTTACGATGATGAACTTTGAGTCGCTTACGCTTGTGCGGCCGTCGCTGCTCCTAGGGAAGCACAAGGACAAACGCTTAGGCGAAGAATTGATGCAAAAGCTTTTCGGGGCGCACCCGGAATGGTTGCCGGCGCATTTCCGTCCGGTGCGTGCAGAAACTGTCGCGGCGCATCTCGTGGCGAATTTGCTCAAGCCGCCTGTGGACCATGTCTGCGCAACCGATGGCGTGAAAGGCAAGCGTATTGTTTATAACCGCCAACTTCGCGAAACGATATAAGCGGAAAATTTAAAAATCGGAGGTCTTATGACTTTAGTAGTCTTTATCCTTTATCTGTTAATGATGCTTGGCATCGGGGCGTACTTCTCTCGCAAGGCGAACAGCTTGAACGCTTATTACCTCGGTAACCGCGGCATGAACAAGTGGGTGGTCGCGATGTCTGCCCAGGCTTCAGATATGAGCGGCTGGTTGCTGATGGGACTCCCGGGCGCCGTGTTCGTGAGCGGCTTTTCCGAAGCCTGGATTGGCATTGGGCTTGTAATCGGCACGTACTTCAACTGGAAAATCGTCGGTCGCAGACTCCGCAAGTACAGCCATTTCTGCGGCGACTCGATTACGCTCCCGGACTTTTTCTCGAATCGTTTCCGCGACAAGAAGGGAATCATCCGCGTCATTGCTTCGATTTTCATTCTTGCGTTCTTCTTGTTCTACACGGTCTCCGGCTTTGTCGCCTGCGCTAAGTTGTTCGGAACGATTTTCGGCATGAGCTATACGACGGGACTTATCCTTGGTGCGGTCGTGGTGGTGAGCTACACGTTCATGGGCGGATTCTTTGCCGTATGCTGGACGGACTTTATCCAGGCGCTGATGATGCTTGTCGCGGTGCTTGTGATTCCGCTGATGATCATGAACGGCTCGGGCGGTTTTGCCTCGACGATTGACGCCGTGAACGCCCAGAATCCGTACTTGATGAGCCTTTTCACGAACGCAACGACGGGCAAGTCCATTGGGCTTATCGCGCTGATTTCTAGCCTTTCGTGGGGACTTGGCTACTTTGGCATGCCGCACATTCTCGTGCGCTTTATGTCCATCAAGAACGCCGAAGAAATCAAGGATTCTCGTCGCATCGCTATGACCTGGGTGACCATTTGCCTCGGCGCAGTTGTGATGATTGCCCTTCTCGGTCGCTATTACGTGACGGCTCACGGCATTACTGTTGATGACCCAGAACGCATTTTCATGGTTCTCTGCCAAGCGCTTTGCCACCCGGCGATTGCCGCGATTCTCATGGCCGCAATCCTCGCTGCGATTATGAGTACTTCCGACTCGCAACTTCTCGTGTCTGCATCTGCGTTCAGTAACGACCTTTACAAGCACTTGTTCCGCAAGAACGCAAGCAACAAGGAAGTGATGTGGGTGAGCCGCGGCGTTGTCGTCCTCATTACGCTTGTCGCCGTGATTGTCGCGATGCAGGGGGCTCCGAGTGCCGACGGCGTGAAGCACGGCAAGAGCTTCCTTGACGTGGTGATGAGCCTCGTGAGCTTTGCCTGGGGCGGTTTCGGCGCGACATTTGGCCCGATTATGTTGCTTGCACTTTTCTGGAAGCGCACGACTCTTGCAGGCGCTATTAGCGGTATGCTTGTGGGCGGCATCACGACATTTGTATGGAAATTCTACCTCTCCGGATTCTCCGCCGAAATCTTCCAGATTTATGAACTTGTACCGGGTTTCGTGCTTTCGTTCGTGACGATTGTCGTTGTGAGCCTCTGCACCAAGGAACCCTCCGCCGAAATCCAGCTGGAATTTGACAGGGTCGAAAGCACTCGCCTGAGCGATATGAAATTATCGTGATATGGCAAAAGTATAAGTTGTAATGGTTGCCCGTCTTCCACAAAAATTTGCGGAAGTGAATTTACAGGTGGTTTAAAATATTTTTATGACAAAAGTGACATGAATAAAAGTTGTTCTAGCCTCATGTAACAAGCGATAAAACAAAATGAGCTTTTTATAAAACATCGCCCAGCAATTAAGCTGGGCTTTTTGTATTTGAACGCAAAAACATCATTAAAAAACAATGAAAATTGCTTTTCTGCAAATTTCAGGTTTTTGTATATTCCTTGAAAAAAAATTACAGAATTAAAAATAGGAGGATATATATGTTGAAAAAAATTTTTCTCGCCGCTGCATTTTGTGCAACCGCATCTTTTGCAACTTGGGATAAATTCCCTGTCCTTGAAAATCACAAGGGCGAAACAGTGGTTGGAATAGGCTTTGGCTATGAGAGATCTTATGATCTCATGCAACTTAAGCCTTATTTAGGCTCCCGTTATACGGTCTTGCCGAATTTGGAATTGGGCGTAATTCTTCCGTATTATGTGAATTTGACTATGAACAACGACAACGGCCTTGATAATCCGAAACTTATGGCGCGATACCAAATTGTGCCTTCTGTGAACGTGTTCTTGGATGTCCTGGTTCCTATAAGCCATGGTTACAATTATTACGATGTGTGGGTTTTCAGTTTTGGTGCTCAGTTTTCTAAAAATTTCGGAATTGTTGATTTCGGTTCGGAAGTGGGCCTATCTGTAAACTTGGAGACAGATGATGATTTTTCTGCTCCGTTGGGATTGAATTATGGTGCTGAGGCCGATTTTAAGTTGAACATTCCTTTGACTCCGTTTGTCGGCGCTGATGTTCAGGTGCTAATGGGACATATTACTGGGAAAAATGAAACTGGAAAAAGATACGACGACAATCTTACGGGGAAATATGCGGTTTACCCTTATGTTGGTTTAAAGTATGCGTTTACCCCGAATCTTACAGTGCAGGCTTCTGCGAAGACCGCGTTTGGCAAAAGCGTCATAATTGGAACAGAAACTCCGTTTATGGCTGATCTCAAACTCAAAATGGCGTTCTAAAAACAGATGGGAGGGGGAGGCTTCCCCCTCGCTCTCCTTCGGCCGGCTCATCAACCGAAATATGGTCCCCGAGCTTGTCGAGAGGCCGAAGGGCCGCTACCCCTTCTAACGGGCTTCATGCGCCAGCCCGTAACGCCTGGCTTCTAGTTACAAAACAAAAAAGACGCTTTGCAGCGTCTTCTTTTGTTTTAGAGCGGGCAGCGGGAATGACGTCTTCGCCATATTCCGCTACGCGGATGGCTCGCCGCCCTTCGGGCTTATCGCTACGCGATAATTCCTAAACAACTCGTATGCACTTTGTGCATCTCGTTGTTTAGTGTCAAAGCCCAGTCCCCGCTGCGCGGCTGGCCTTTGACCCTTCGGGCTTGCACTCACTGCGTTCGCGTCAAGCCGTAATTTGTCTCTTCGCACTGCGTGCATGAGCCAAATTATACCGCCCCCTCGACCCCAAGGGGTCACGGGTCCTCGTCCAAATTACGATATAAAAAAGAAAACCACCTTAATAGGTGGTTATTCTTTTTTAGAGCGGGAACGGGAATGATTCGTCGCTAGTCTCCGGCCTTGCGTCCGGCTAGCTCCTCACCCTTACGGGCTTATCGCTACGCGATAATTCCTAAACAACTCGTACGCACTTCGTGCATCTCGTTGTTTAGTCGGCCCCTCTTCTCGGGTCCTCGTCCAAATTACGATATAAAAAAGAAAACCACCTTAGTAGGTGGTTATTCTTTTTTAGAGCGGGAAAAGGGACTCGGACCCTCGACCCCGACCTTGGCAAGGTCGTGCTCTACCAACTGAGCTATTCCCGCGGGGTGACCCAATTATAGAAATAAACTTTCTGATTGTAAAGGGAAATGCCTGAAAAAAGTGAAAAAAAATCTGCATATGGAAAAAATTATATTTGGTGAGAAGGATTTATGTTCGGTATTTATATCCACGTTCCGTTTTGTGCGAAAATTTGCGATTATTGCGATTTTCGAGTGATGCCTGCAAATGCTCGGCTGTTCGAGGAATATGCAGGTCTGCTGGAACGTGAAATCCGCGTTTTCAACGAGACTCATGAGGGCGCTCTCTCGCAGGCGCGGACGCTTTATCTTGGTGGCGGGACTCCTTCGATTTTGCCGGGTGCTTGCTTGGAACGGATTTTTGCGGTGCTCGCCGAGTGCGGTGTTCGTGTCCGCGAACTGGACGAGGTTTCGATGGAGTTCAACCCGGAATCGTGTACCGAAGAGTCTGTTCAGACAGCGCTTTCGTGCGGGGTACGCCGCTTTAGTCTCGGACTCCAGACGTTTTCGCAGACACTTTTGGACCGTATTGGTCGCCGGCACACGGTGGAACGAGGCTTTGAAGCGTTGCGGTTGTTGACCTCGCTTCCGCAGGCGAAAGTTTCGGCGGACTTGATGTTCGATTTGCCGGGACAGTCGGTGGATTCGTTCTTGAGCGATGTCGATTGCTTATCGGATTTTCCCCTCGGGCATTTGAGCTTTTACGGTCTGAATGTGGGCGAGCGGACTCTTTTGGGCGGTCGTGTGGCGCGTGGCGAAGAAAAAATAGACGATAGTTTGTACGAGCCGATGTATTTGGGCGGTGTCGAAATTCTTGAAAAAAAAGGTTTTGCTCGTTATGAAGTCTCGAATTTCGCACAGCCAGGCGACGAAAGTTTGCATAACGTAAATTACTGGAACCGCGGCGAGTATATAGGCTTTGGGTCGGGGGCTCACAGTTTTTTTGAAGGCCGCCGTTTTTGTGCCCCAGAAATGTATCCGCGTTGGCGTGATTACGTGAATGCGGGTTCACCAGATTCCTCGCTAACATACGACGAACTCGATGAAGACGATATTTTGACGGAACGCGTGTGGCTCTCGCTGCGTCAACGTTCCGGGCTAGACTTGAACGCCCTTGTCGCGAGTGGCATTTCCGTTTCGGCAGATGGCTATGAACCATGGGTCCAAAAAGGCTTCGCGACGGTTGAAGGCGGTTTCTTGAAACTTGTCGGCCGAGGCTGGATTTTCATGGACAGCATCGTGACCGACGTGCTGAACGCTTGTCAGTAGAATTTAAAAAGCTCCCCGGCGGGGGAGCTTGTTTTTCGAGATTTCCTTAATCCGTTTTTTTATTCTTTAGTATGCGTTCTTGCATTTTATTGTTTTTGTAGTCGTTAATTGTGTTGGGGTCGAAAGACATGATGCGGACGGGTTCCAGTAACCTGGATTTGCTATAGCCGTAGTTCCACCATAAGAGAATGAATGACTGCTGTTGTCGGTTGTCATACAAACGAGGCTTCGTTCGCTTCCGTCTCGTTTGTCACATTTTACTACGTATGTGGTATTTGGTTTAAATGTGTATTCTTCCTTGGAACAAGTGTTATCTCCATCGCAATTGTATTTCATGGTCACTGAAGTGGTGGCAGAGGCACTAGATCTTGCTACGCTGCTGCTGCTTCTTACGCTGCTGCTGCTCTGGACACTGCTCGAAGACCTGATTTCTTTAAATTTCACTTTGAAAGTGCAGGAATCTTTTGCTCCTGAAGTATTATTGACTACTATTAATTTGTAATCCTTTGTACCTGTTCCGGTATCATAGAATACAAATGATGCGTAGTTCGAATTTTCTTTGGTTTCATTAACACCGTTTGTAATATCGACTACCTTAAATTGGCATTGAGTATTAAGACAGGGTGGATTTGTGCGTGCATCTACACGTATAGCATCTGAGGGATCTTGTTGGTCAATAACGTGATCAATGATGGTTCCGGGGCATGTAACGCGAATTTTTGCATTAGAACTACTTGAAACGGCGTTCGAACTGCTCGAAACAGCGGAGCTACTCGAAACAATTTTAGAACTACTTGAAACCGTCGAACTGCTTGAGCCTGAACCGGTAATGACAAATGTATCATAACAGCCTGCGACAGCCGATTCGTGTAAGAAGAGTCGTGCAGAATAAGAACCGGCTCTAAGTTCGGCAGTTGGTATGGCTTGGTCAAAGGAATAGGCTCCGGTTCCTTTTTTGGGAGTTCTGGGTTCTCTTTTTATGATGTTGCCCATGTAGTCGAATATGACAAGTTGGAGACTCCATTCGGAACCATCCGAGGCTGGGGTCACATCGGCGGTGAATTTATAGTCTTTGTTTTCAGGACCATACTGTACGAGCTTACAATCCGTTATCATTATAGGCGTTATGGTTACCGTATTGGTCAGACAACTGACTTCGCTTCCGTCCTTGTTCTTTGCCCTGATTTCGTAAGTACGTTCTAGGGGTTGGCCGCTGGCGTTAACAGAGTTGTACAACCATTTATCTTCGATGATGAACGTTCCGTCCATGGGGCAAGAAACATCACTCAGAGATTCGTTCAAAGCACCCACTTGTTTTATAGAACAGCCGTTTATCGCTGCACCTTCCATGTTTGTAATTGTGGATGAGAAATACCAGGAAATGCCGTTGTATGAAGCTGTGCAATTGGATATGCCCAGTGCGTATGGACAGGACGACATGATTGTGTTTACCTGGTAGGGATAATAATTGCTTTTGAAAACGATTGATTTTACAGATTCCGGATTAAAGGAATCCACGTCGGACATGAGTTCTACGGAGAACGATTGCGTTCCGTTAGAAGTGATTTCTCTCGGTGCGCTTAAGTTATCGTCACTGTCCTTGAGGTACACCGTAATCCTGTCATTATCGGTTTCCGTAAAATTGGAAATGTTGATAATTAAATTCGCTTCACGAAGATTGATGGTTCCGTCTGTGTTGTCAACAGGGATTTCTAATTCCGAACCTGCGGTTCCATATTTGGCTGTTGATGTGCTGTTGAGTATTTCTGCATTTTTAGAGCATTGTACGATATCACCCACTTGGAACGATCCGCAACTGGCCCATTTCCCGTTAAGGCTTGTCTGTCCGCTACAAGAAATCTTGACTTTTGCATCGTTTATAGCAGATTGACCAAATGGTGTCGTAACGGTTGTGCCGTGCAGTCCGTCTGTAGAGAAGTTGTACGTGTTGTCGCTTAAAGTAGCACCAAAGAAGTTTCCAGAATCATATTCGTTGAAGAACGAAGTCCAGTTTCTCCAGTCAAACTTGTTTCCTGTACATCCAATCGAAGAATTGCCCGTTGCGTTGTCGCATCCGTTGTAGTAGTAAGAAAGCGTGCAATCATGCATTTCGAACCAACTGGAAAGTCCGACCCAAGGCATTACATCTTTGTCCTTAGGAACGATTCCTCCAAGATAGTTGGCTTTGAACGAACAACTTATTCTAGGATCGTCAAAGCATTCATCTGCAAAGTCCTTACTACTCCATGCAATGTCATATATTTTGAATGATGGATCAGAAATGTTGAATCCGACATAGTGACTGTGTTCGTCACGTGATGCAAGATAGGAGGATATGTCTAGTTCCGTAGTAGATTCTCTATCGTTGACTGTTGCTGTGATTTTTATCTTGTTTTGCAGGGTCAGCTCTATTTCTAGCTTAATCATAGTCTGTGAATTGATAGAGACAGGACTTGAATTATAGCCTACAAATACGGTATCCATACAGTTGACATTGTTTACTGTATTTGCACTCTTGGTTCCTTCACAAACTCTTGCTGTTAAGGCGTTGTTGTTGCTTGCGTCTCCAAATATGTTCAATATGGTGAACGAATTTGCGTTGGCATCTGCACTGAAAATAAAACCTGCATTCAGGCTTCTGTTCTTGTCTTCTAGAATGGATGTCTGAATCAAAGTCGTCATTGTTCCGTGGATACCTGCTTTTTTGGTACTTAAAATAATTGTTGAATTGCCATTCATCAAACCGTTGCTAGATGTTATGTATCCGTCTTGGATAACGGGTGCAATATTTGCTCCGTTTCCGTTATTGGGGTACATGAGTTGCCAATCGGCGGCATTCTCTGTAACGGTGCAGGAATAGTCTATCCCGCCTTCGCAGTCCCTGATGCATTTTTTATCACTGCCGTAGCAGAATGCTGTTAAGCTGCTGAAGTCTTCGTAGAAACAGTGCGTGTCATCTAGGTTGAATTTGGCTACAACGGTGTTGTTTGCCGTAATGGGCATTAACTCGTATTGAATAACGTCGTAATGATCTGTACAGTTGTCGCCGGTGCATTCCCAACGGCTAAATTCGTCCGTTCCAGCTTCTGTATAAGTTGTTTTTACGTATTGACCCGCATACACATTACAAATGAGATCGTCTTGGGCGTTTGTAGTGCAACTCGATGTGATGTCGGTGTAAGAGTCTTTGGTATCTCCGGCCCAAACGGAAACGCTAGTACCGTAGTCGAGTGTTCCTTCGACACTTTCTTTTTTTACGGTTAGCGTATATTGTTTCTTTTTCAGGGATGCGTAAAGTGCGTGTTCTTCATTTGCGGAGGCGCGCAGAATCGTATTGTTTTCTAAGGGCAAAATAAGCTCACAGTAATCGGGAATGCTATTTACGCCCTGCAATGATATTGCCGTATTTGTGCTGCCTATCCATTTGTTGTTTACTTCTTGAACATTTACGTTCGTTCCTACGGCTCTGACCCATTCATAAGACAATTCGCAGTCTGGAGCTGTTGTTTTGGTATCGTAGCCTTTGCTTTGGCATATTGCAGCGTTTTCTGCATCTTTGCTGCAGTATTCATCGATGGACTGTCTAACGATTGTGACAGAACCAATCATGTAAACGCGTTGGATTGAAGGGGCTGTTATTAAGCATCCTACTGTAGGAGTCCTTAAACTGAAGTAGATGCTTCCGGGTCTAGCAGACGAATTTGCCGTTACCGTAAACAGGTTTATGTGGGATACACTTGGCATTAATGTAAGCTCGTAAACTTGTTCGATGTCGGCGTTTGAACGCTGGTGCATTGTAACACCTGCTGCGGGTGTCACGGTCCATCCATCGGGACTACGAGAAATCGAAATATCAATGTTTATGGGGTCAGCACGTGTTGAAGATTCAACCTCGGCAGAAACCGTTACGGATCCATCTGTTGTGATTTCTGCAATGGAGTCCGTTAAGTTTACTTTGGGTATTTTTCCGGTTTCGTTACTGACAACGACATAGAATGGCAATGCTCCGTAAGCGTTACTTTGGTAGTTACATGTGTAAACGTCAGATGTAAGGAGTACATCGTTTTGGTAAAGCATTCCACTTGTGTTTAGGGTGGGGTCGCAACTTACGTTCGATGAATTGAATCCTTCTTTGGCCGTTCCCTTAGGAATGTTTAAATGTACAAGGCTGTAATAATCAGAAAGCTTTCCGGTTGGATTTTTGGTTAAGTATATTACACGCGGAAGTATTATTGCTGAAGGAGAAATTTCTACGGCGGCATTATCTCCAGAAGTGGGTACCGTTTCTCTTGTTTCGTATTGCGATTCTAGAGTGATTCCGAGTTGCGATGATATCGCTATGTAATGAGAATCGTATAAGCTGTTGTTGAGAACTTCTTCAATGTCTTCAATCTCTTCTTCGTTCAATTTAGTGTATTCCGGATTTTCCTTAATAAATCCGGCTTCCATCAAGGCTTTTAAAATGGTCCCGTCATATTCAAGATTGTTGTTTCCTTGATATTTTTTCAGCCTTTTCCCGTTGGCCATAACGACGCTCCCTTTGAAATGGAAGTTGTTGATTTCCTTGATATCGCCTTTGGAATAAAGTAAATAATTGTAAGTCGATCTTCTGTCTTGATGGTGCCCTTTCAGCTGGCCTTCTCCGTTGCCTCTTGTACCTTTGGTAAGATACAGGAAAACGATACTGCCGTTTGATGTCGGGGGTAAGTCCGTGTTACCGATTTCATTTGTAACATGAAAAACAAATTTTCCCTCTAGATTTTTGTAAATAGTACCATTTTCTTTATATTTCCACTCGATAATCAAAAAATCGTTGTATAGCTTATTCGCTTCTTTTGCTTTAGTGTAGCATTTGTTTAATTTGTCAACCATGTTGTCGTTGAAGGCAAAACTTGCGTTTATGCCGCAGTAAGTATTTGCTTTTGCGCTCATCCATTTTGTTGTGTCCTTTAGCAAAATGGGATCGGGTATTTTTTTGGTGGTGGTATCGATCAGCTTTCCGTAATTTTTTAATTTTTTGATTTGTTCCCAATAGTCGTGTGCGTCATTAGGGTCACTGAGTTTTTTTAGAACGTTGTCTGTTTCACTCCATGTTTGAACGCGCTCATCAGGAATGGAGTCGGCGTCAAATGAGAAGAATCTTGCGCCAGAGCAGTTTGTAACATCCGAAGTACAGAAATCTCTATTGTTAAATGGGCGGGTATAATCGTCCATGTAGGTTCCAAAGTGATGATTTCGACCATCCGTTGCCCAAGAGACTCCCCATTCACCCCAGTTACGGTCGGTGTTTTGGGTATTTAAAACGAATGAAGATCCATAATATTGGTAGACGTTTCCGCCTACAGTGAATCCGCGTTTGCCATTTGCATCACCACAATTCTTTTGGTTGGCCGGTTCGCCACAATGAGCCTTGATTTTGTAAGGCAAATACAGATTTCTTCCAACTCTAAAATTCGTTTGGTTGTAGGCGCCGGAGTTTTGAGTTTTCTTTAGTTCAAGTTGTTCTAATGGAGCTTTATTTTGGTTCGTAAAGACCCAGTTCTTGCCGACGTAGATGCTGTAGTTGTTGTCGCCTCTAATAACATGTCCGCCTATGGTCAGGTTCCCTTTGACATCGATTTTGCAGTGCTCGCTAATGTCTCCTTTTATGAATAAATCGCCATTAACTGTTATAGGCTGACCTTCGGGGCACGATACGTTTCCTCCGATAAAAATTGCAGCCGTGTCAAGCCCAGGTTTGCCATACGTGGTTGTTCCAGATGTGTTTTTCAAGTTTCCGGCTAAGTAAAAATCACCATAGTGTGAAACGGATCCACCATACTCCGTATTTCCGGTGACAATCATGTTGCCCCTTACTGCGGGAGTGTTACTGTAAGCCCAATCGCCGTTGATGTTGCCGGAACCTAATGTGTCGTTACCGGTGATACCGTCGCTTGCACCATGAAACGCTTTGTCGAATGTAACCTTGGCATCGCGTTGTGGAATTTTTATGCGGTAAAGACCATCGATATTTAAAATGGCGGCTTCTGTATGGGCGGTCCCTTTGCGGGCGTTTCCCTTGGAAATGAGCTTTATTTTATAGTTGTTGTCTTCTACGCTGACACCGGTCAGCCAAACGTCGTAATCCTGACCGTCACGGTTGAGTTGCTGTAGGACGGAGTTTAAATGAATGGGCTTGTTTCCATTATCAAAATATTGTTTAATGATGGCACCCATTTCGTTCGCGTGATTGGACATCCAGGCGCGAGCATTGTTGATTCCTGCAAGTGAACTTTGGTTCGCGTCTTGACGTAGCATTCTAGAGGCGCTAGACCTATTTTCCGAGGTTAGCCACTTGAATGTTGCGGTACCGGCAATGGTTGCCACTAGCATGAACAAAAGAACCGTTATTAAGGAAACGCCTTTTTTTGAATAAAACATAAAGCCTCCTCGTTAATCTGTAATTCCATTGCTAGGAACAGGAATTATGAGTGAAAGAACCGATTTTTCGTTATTGACGCCCACGGAAATGTTTAATTTCATGGCCTTGACATTTTTCTTTTCTTTAGTATCAATGTTATTGCCGGTGAATTTATAATTTGCGGATTCGACCTTTTTTAGTTCCATTTTGCTGAATTTAATTTTTCCGGTAGAAACGATTGGAGAGTAGCTTGCAAATGTAAATGCAACGCAGACGTTCTTGGCGGTTTTTCCAGAACGGAATCTGAATTTTCTTTTTCTTTCGGATGCCCCTGAATTTGTGGGGGGATAGAAGACAAAATCGTTAAGACCGGCCGGAGTCAATGCGTCGACATTTGCGGTGCGGAACCCTACTGCCATGTAATCGCGACCTGGACAGAATAGTCGACTTCCGTCATTTGTAAATGGCATGAAAAAGGACAATTCATATTCGGCGTTGCTATCGAGCGTTATTTTATGGCATAATTCGGCCCAATTTCCGGTAAGGTTGTTAGAGTCTGCTAAAAATGCTTGATTCGAATTCTTGCCGCTAAGGTTTGGTTCTTGTATGCTAAAGTTATAGTTGGAAGCAAATCCTGACAATGTCACAATAGAACCGCCCGTGTCAGGATCGATGGTGAAATAGGCTAGGTTATCTACGCCATAGCGGGGGACCAATCTGAAAGCGGTTTCGCTGGTATCTACAGATGGGAAAATGCGGGAAGAATCCGATTTTGCTCCAGGTTCTGCGGGGATAACTTCAAATTTGTCGACGCCTTCCGCAATGGTGACTGTGGTTGGGTCGCCTGGAGGGCATTCGTCTCTACTCTTTCCTGCAACAGAATCAATAATCGTGCATGATCTTTTTAGAGTTCCGTTTTCAACGAACCAAGAGACTTCTTCGACCGCTTCATAATGACCGTTTTCATCGTAACGCAAACGGCGCATGGTGAGTTTGTCCAATTCTGTGCCGCCTTCGTTTTTTGTAACGGAATAAGACGATAAGTCATTGACGGCTTGACTAGTGTCCATGAAAACGAGACTGTTTATGTAAAAAGAATCCCTATCGGCGTTGCTTTCTTTTGTGCTTTTAGCACCCATTTGAGCGATGTCTTCTTTTAGCAAAATACTCAAGTTCCCTGCAATCTGATTTCCTTGCAGCATGCTTTGCGTGCGGACGCGCATTTTGGAACTATCGCTGAACGCTTGGCCTGCAATGAGGACAATCCCTCCGAGTAGAGCTATGTAAACCATAAGCTCCATAAGGGTAAAACCGGATTTCACCTTAAAAAGTTTCATTTTAATTCCTTGACACCACGTCTTTTTTACAATAAAAAATAAGTTTTTTACTTATGAAATGAAAATTTTTTTTTGCAGCGTGCTAGGTATCACCTTAAAAAGGCGAAAAATAGCTCAAAATGCCCTCTGGAGGGGGATTTTTAATTCGACATTCGAAATGGCGCCGTATTAAATCACTGCTTTTTGAAGAACTCGTCAATGATCCATGGAAGAGTCTGAACGATGCCGTCTTTGATTATATTTGCCTCAACTCCTATTCTATTTTTTGAAAAGTGACTTGAATAAGCCGTTTATCTTCTTTTTCGTTTCCGTTTTTTCGCTTGTAGTGGCTTTTTCTGTTTCTGCAGGTGGTGGTGTTGTGGTTGTGGTGTTTGTCACTGTCTGGGCCGGTGCGTTTTTCGGTTTAAATTTACAAGTCACTGTGGCATCGCTAGTTACAATAAAGGTTCCATTTTCATCGCAGGGGGAGCCTTTCCAAGTTTCGGAGTTTTTCAAATATCCAGCGGCAGGACGAGCCCAGAACGTCAACTTTGTCCCCTCTTTCACAGGTTTCGAAAGGTCCAGATTCTCATTTTTCGATTCTATCGTACCATTTTCAGGTTGAACTATGGTAATCTTATAATATTTTGGCACCTTTACCTGCGGTATAGGCGAATTGGCGTTGCTCTTGTCGAGTACCGGGCGAACCGTGTATCCCATAAAGCGTGTACCGCCGCCCTCTCCTGCAAAATCAGACGATTTGGGACCGATGCTGATACCATTTGCTCCGCGCGACTCCGTGCGGCCAAGATTTGATAACCAATAGTAGCATTTTTTGCCCCTGTCTTTGATATCGCCCCACCACAGCCCTGAAGCGGGCAGGAAAATATGCGTGTCGGACAAAGTATATGATGCCAATGGAGTTTGTCCTTTATAGGCTCGCTTGTTTTTGTTGGCTTTTGCTTTTGCCTTGTAAAATACCCAGCCGTTCACGCCTGTGCCGTTGTAATTTTCAGTCCATACGCCGTAGCAGTTTTTATACAGTTCCTCCCAATCTTTTTGTATCGGCATACGCCATTTACCGCCCCAGTTGGCTGTAGCGGCATCGTCGGCCGCATCAAGCGTTTTCTTGCCATCGCCAAGGAACTGCCACGAGTTGCCGTTCCATTTGAACCACGACCCTCCGCTGTTGTTTTCATCGGGAATCTGATATTTATTTATGAATATGTAATTTTTGAATTTGTTTACATTTTCCTTTTTCAAAATTTTTTCCCAGCCCGGTAGCATATGCTTGTATGCGGTAAAAGCATATGTCTTTGATTTGGTGGTCATACCCCACATGTAATAGTCACCCGCGGCCTGCGGCGCTTTTGCACCAACATTGCTCGTTGCCCACATTTTGCCGCTTGGCAAACCCAAATCAACGGCGTCGTTACCATTGGTATTGCCCGAACGCGGGCAAACCGGACGAACAGTCTTTCCATAATCACGGCTAGAGGTTATTTCTACACGAGCACCTTTTCTACTGTCAATTTCAAAAGATTGTGCTTCATGAGTGTGGAATTCCGACAGTGATGATGACCAATAATGGCTTTCCGATGCGTTTTGAATATTGGCTGAGGCATTCCTGTAGCCGGCGGCAGGAAGGAAAATATGCGTGTCGGCTGTAGAATAAGAGGCTGATGGTGTGCCGTTGGTTTTGCCTTTGTCGGCTTCAGCTTTAGCCTTATACACAATCCAGCCACTTTTGCCGCTATAGTTGTCAGTATGTGCAAAGTAGCTGTTGCTTATCAGCTCGTTCCAATCATCGGCAGTAGGCATAGCCCAGTCCCCGCCCCAGTTGGCTGCTGCGGCATCGTCGGCAGTTTCGAGAGTTTTCTTGTTGTCGCCAACGAATGTTACGCCCGAATACCAGATACCGCCCTTTAGATGGCAGTCGAAAGTGTATTTATTGATGTTGTACCAGTCGGGGCCTTTTTTCGTACCATTTCTGCCATCCATTTTAGCATCATTCATAAATGCGTAGGTAGCCCATTCATAGATGGTTTTGGGTTTGGTCTCGCCCCAAGCGAAATAATCACCAAATCCTTCGGGTTTGTCGGCGCCAACATTAGAGGTCGCCCATAGCGTGCCCGAAGGCAGTCCTAAATCGACATATTGCGGCGTAAATTGTTGGTCTTCAGCCATTGCGTTTGCAACTGCAAATAATGTTAATGCTGCGAATATTTTTTTCAAAAGCATTTGTTTTTATTTTCTCCTCGGCTCATAAAGAGCCCTTATAACATTTACTTTTTGAATATACCTTTATTTATGCTTCATAAAAAAACTTGAATAAAAAAAGGAACCCTCGCGGGTTCCCTTTTTAAATGCTTGTGGATTGCTTTACCCTTGCGCTCTCGCAATGACGTGTTAAGCGGAAACCTCATGCCTCAAAGGCACGAAGTGCCGACCTCACACCTCATACCTACTTGATGATGAGCGTCGATTCGTCCCAAGCCTCTCGTGAGACTCCGCACCTATGGTGCGGGAGGAGGGCTTTATGCCCTCCGTTCGTCGAACGAAATCGTTGTTTTTAGAGATGCGCCAGCCTATGGCTGCCGCAGCTCTTAACAAGGATTTGGAGGCGAAGCAAAAATGGAACCCTTTCGGGTTCCATTTTTAATCTCGTTATATGTTAATCGTTTATTTAACGATTAACATAGATTCGTCCCAAGCCTCTCGTGAGACTCCGCACCTATGGTGCGGGAGGAGGGCTTTATGCCCTCCGTTCGTCGAACGAAATCGTTGTTTTTAGAGATGCGCCA
>Ga0265299_10002768_pt1 | contig 17615 bp, 20 predicted proteins | sample AusTroGonzalo_MG_4_FD_193485 | JGI IMG/M metagenome (GOLD analysis project Ga0265299, IMG submission 193485) | Bovine rumen microbial communities from tropical cattle in Woodstock, Queensland, Australia - Gonzalo_02 | ecosystem: Host-associated > Mammals > Digestive system > Stomach > Rumen ... | reverse complement strand
AGGATGCTGTGGACTATTCCACTAAAGTATATCAGATAACGGATAAGATGCCTTGGTTCGAAAAGAAAGGCCTTTGCGACCAGTTGCAGCGTGCTTCCGTTTCGATAAGTTCAAATATAGCCGAAGGTTCAGCCAAGCCTACCAACGCCGATTTCGCTCGTTTTCTTGATACTGCCCTTGGCAGTGCTTACGAAGTGGAAACTCAACTCCTGATCGCCAATAAAATTGGCTATATCAGGAACGAAAACGATAACGAAAAATCGTTGACGTATGACGAGCTATATAACGGTATCATCGAAATCGAGAAGCAGCTCGCTGGCCTTATTCGATCACTCCGACAATAGTTTTCGTTTTGGTTTTCGTTTTGGTTTTGGTTTTCGTTCTTGAACCCAATTCTCAATTCTCAATTCTCAATTAAAATGAAAGGCATCGTCCTCGCCGGAGGCTCCGGCACCCGTCTATATCCCATCACCAAGGGCGTCAGCAAACAACTGCTCCCCATCTACGACAAGCCCATGGTCTATTACCCGATCTCCGCTCTCATGTTAGCGGGCATCCGGGATATCCTCATCATCAGCACCCCTTACGACCTTCCGGGCTTCAAACGCCTCTTGGGCGACGGCTCCGACTACGGTGTGCGGTTCGAGTATGCCGAACAGCCCAGTCCCGATGGTCTCGCACAGGCTTTCATCATTGGCGAGAAGTTTATCGGTGACGATTGCGCCTGCCTCGTGTTGGGCGACAACATCTTCTACGGCAACGGCTTCACCACTCTGTTGAAGAATGCCGTAATAGATGCCGAACAAAACAACAAGGCTACGGTCTTCGGTTACTGGGTGGCCGACCCTGAACGCTACGGTGTGGCTGAATTCGACAAACAGGGCAACTGCCTCAGCATCGAGGAGAAACCCCAGCAGCCCAAGAGCAACTATGCTGTGGTGGGTCTCTACTTCTACCCCAACAAGGTGGTGAACGTAGCCAAGACCATCAAACCCAGTGCCCGTGGCGAACTCGAAATCACCACCGTCAACCAGGAGTTTCTGAAAGACGGTGAACTGAAAGTCCAAACCCTCGGCCGCGGCTTCGCCTGGCTCGACACCGGCACCCACGACAGCCTCTCCGAAGCCAGTACCTTCGTCGAGGTCATAGAAAAACGCACCGGCCTCAAAATCGCCTGCCTCGAAGGCATCGCCTACCGCCACGGCTGGATCACCGAAGCCAAAATGCGCTCCCTCGCCCAACCCATGCTCAAGAACCAATACGGCCAATACCTCCTGAAAGTCATCGACGAACTCAATTCTAAGTAGTTCCAAGTTCCAAGATCAAGAGTTCAAGAAGTTCAAAAGTTCAAGGAGACTAACGAAAACGAAAACGAAAACGAAAAAATGGAAAAGGCGAGAAACTTTCGCAACTACAAAGTTTGGCAGGATGCTGTGGACTATTCCACTAAAGTATATCAGATAACGGATAAGATGCCTTGGTTCGAAAAGAAAGGCCTTTGCGACCAGTTGCAGCGTGCTTCCGTTTCGATAAGTTCAAATATAGCCGAAGGATCAGCCAAGCCTACCAACGCCGATTTCGCTCGTTTTCTTGATACTGCCCTTGGCAGTGCTTACGAAGTAGAAACTCAACTCCTCATAGCCAATAAAGTTGGATATGTAGATAACGAAAAATATAACGAATTATATAACGGAATAATCGAAATACAAAAACAACTCGCAGGATTTATAAGGTCAATCCGGGAAAAATAGTTTTCGTTTTCGTTTTCGTTTTCGTTCTTGAACCCTTGAACCAATTCTCAATTCTCAATTGTCAATTATCAATTATCAAAATATGAAACGAATCATTTTACTTCTAGTGGTGTTAATCAGTCAACTCTGTTTAACCATGCCTGTGGCGGTGGCTCAAAGCATGAGCGATCAGCAGGTCATTCAGTTTATTCAGTCAGAGGCCCAGGCAGGAACCTCTCAATCTCAGATCGTCACCAAATTGATGCAAAGAGGGGTCAAGATTGAGCAGATCCGCCGCCTCCGCAATCAGTACGACAAGCAGATCTCCGAAAGGGGTTTGTCCGGTGCGGCTGATGGGGCTGTGTCGATGGCGGCAGAGCGTATGCGCGGCAATAGCGATGGTACCACCTCTCAAGAGCTCACTACGGCCCGACGTGGAACCACCGGAGAGGTTTATTCCGATGCTGCCGAAGAGGTGAAGGATGTAGAACACGATGTGAAGGCTACTCAGGGAACGGCTCCTACCACCAATGGCAAAAGGGTCTTCGGTCGCGACATCTTCAGTCAGGCCAACCCCAGCTTCCAACCCAATGTAAATATGCCCATTCCTGACACCTATGTTTTGGGGGTAGGCGACCAGTTGGTGATAGACATTTATGGTGCTTCTCAGCAGACAATGATGTATACCATATCACCGGAAGGCACCATTACGGTTACTGGTTATGGTCCTATCTATTTGAGTGGACTTACGGTGGCAGCTGCCCAAAAGAAGTTGCGTAGCACTATCGGTTCTCGTTTTCAGAGTAGTAATTTGCAGCTAACCATCGGCAATACACGTACTATTCAGGTGAACATCATGGGTGAGGTAAGGGCTCCCGGCACTTACCGTCTTTCTGCTTTCGCCAATGTTTTATATGCGATTTATCGTGCAGGCGGTACCAGCAGCCTGGGTACTTTGCGTAATATCAAGGTGTACCGCAACGAGAAGGTGGTGGCCGTGGTCGATCTCTACGATTTTATTCTCAACGGACGTATGTCAGGCAATGTCAATCTTCAGGACAACGACATCATTCAAGTGGGTATTTACGACCGCTTGGTGGGTATTACGGGTAGTGTCCGCCGCCCCATGTTCTATGAGATGCGCGAGGATGAAACAGTGGCCACTTTAATCAACTATGCTGGCGACTTCACAGGCGATGCCAACAAGAAGACCGTTCGTTTGGTGCGTCAAAATGGCGAGCGTTATCAGGTCTATAATGTGGAAGAAGACGAGTTCTCTCGTTTCCGTTTGGAGGATGGTGATGCGGTTACAGTCGATGGCATGATCAACCGTTACGAGAACATGGTGGAAATCAAAGGTGCGGTGTTCCGCCCTGGACTTTTCCGCTTGAATTCCAACCTGACTTCTGTTCGTGACTTGATCGAGGCAGCCGATGGTTTGACCGAGGATGCTTTCACCGCTCGTGCTGTGCTCCATCGCTTGAAGGAAGACCGCAGCCTCATGACCATATCGGTCGATATTCAGGGTATTATGAATGGTACGGTAGCCGACATCCCTTTGAAGAATGAGGATGTGCTCTTTATCCCTACCGAAAAGGATTTGCGTGTCGAGCGAACCTTTACCATTACCGGTGAGGTGATGAGCCCAGGCACCTACGAATATGCCGACAACACTACTATCGAAGACCTCATCGTGATGGCGGGTGGTCTTACCGATATGGCTTCAACAGGCAAGGTGGACATTTCGCGTAGAATCCGTGACCCCAAATCAACTCAGAAGTCCAATAGAATATCCGAGAACTTCACTTTAAGCTTGAAGGATGGCTTGGTAATTGATGGTGACCAGGGCTTTATTCTCGAGCCCTACGATGTGGTGCATGTGCGTCGCAGCCCAGGCTATGCCTCCCCTCGCAGTGTGTACATCTCGGGTGAGGTGGTTTTCGAAGGTAGTTTCACCCTTTCTACGAGGAATCAACGTCTGTCCGACTTGGTGCAGGCAGCCGGTGGTTTGACCGAAGATGCCTACGTGCGTGGTGCCCGTTTAGAGCGTGCCATGAATGCGGAGGAACGGGCCCGATTGAAAGTAATATTGGATATTATGCGTAGGAATGTAAATTTTAGGGATTCACTTGATATCGATCAGCTGGCAACAGCCAGTACCTACATCGTGGGCATCGATCTGGAAAAAGCCTTGGCCAAACCTGGTAGCGACTGTGATATCGTGCTTCGCGAGGGCGACCGTCTGATTGTGCCTGAATATAATGGGATGGTGAAGATTTCAGGCAATGTGCTTTATCCCAATACGGTGACCTATCAGGCGGGCAAGAGTTGGAAGAGCTATGTCAATCAGGCGGGTGGTTTTGGACTTCGCAGCCGCAAGAGCCATAGTTTTATTGTCTATCAGAATGGTACGGTTTCGCAAGTGGGTAAGGGCAAGATCGAGCCCGGTTGCGAGTTGATTGTGCCTATGAGGGGTAAGCCCGATATGACCGGCCTGATGGCTTTTGCAAGTCTCAGTACAACCTTCGCTTCTCTTGCCACTATGGTGGCCACTGTTGCTAACCTCTTAAAGTAATCGTTTTATGGAAGAAAACAACAAAAATCAGGAAGTGATAGAGGAAAAGGAATCCTCTATCGATTTTCGCAAGCTTTTTAACGATATTCTTAAATATAAATGGCGCTACGTCATCGTGATGGCGATAACCTTTGTGGTGGTGGCTATCTTCTCGCTGGCTTTGCCCAACTACTATACCTGTACCGTAAAGCTTGCCCCCGAGTTGTCTGGCTCGAAGTCTGCAAGCGGCTTGGCGGCTATGGCCTCCACCTTCGGGGTTACACTTCCCAACGCAGCTAATGGAACAGAGGCACTTTATCCCACGCTCTATCCCGAACTGGTCAATTCGGTGGATTTCAAGGTTTCCTTGTTTCCCATTCCAGTCACTGTCGAGGCCAAGAAGAAGGGTGAGGAAAATCGCACGATGCCCTATTTCGACTACCTGAAGGATGAGCAGAAAAAGGTGTGGTGGAAAGAGGCCCTTGCTGCTCCTATGAAGTTAATAGGAAAACTTTTCTCCAAAGATGAGGAAGAGGGACCCTATAAGGTCGATCCTTTCCGGCTAACTGAGGAACAAGCTAAAATTGTCAAGTCTCTCGATAAGAAGGTGCAGTGCGATGTCGATAAGAAAACCATGGTGATTACCATCAATGTCACCGACGAAGACCCCGTCATCTGTGCCGTGATGGCCGACTCGGTAAAGAGCCATCTGCAGGAGTTTATTACTGATTACCGTACTTCCAAGGCCCGTGGTGACCTTGAGTATAACAGAAAGATTGCAGAAGAATCAAAGGAACGTTACGATGTGGCTCGTGCTGCCTACTCTAACTATGTGGATGCCAACCAGAATGTCATCCTGCAATCTGTGCGCCAGCGGCAGGTAGCTCTCGAAAACGAAATGCAGTTGCAATACAATGCCTATATGCAGGCGGCCGGTCAGCTCTTGTCGGCCGAAGCCAAGGTACAGGAAGATACCCCTGCTTTCACCACCCTCCAAAGCGCTACGGTTCCTGTTAAGAAAGCTGGTCCCAGCCGCTCCAAGATTTGCATTGTATGGGTATTTCTGGCTTTCCTCATCGTCACTGCTTGGGTGTTCTACAAAGAGGACGACTACAAGATGTTCATGGGCTCGTAAGCTGTCTTAAATTGATAAAATAAAAAATTTAGAAAAAAATAGCTTTGTATTGAAAAAAGTAGTATCTTTGCAGCGTCAATGTACTATTAAATTCAATTATTATGAAAAAGCTATTTTTATTAGTGGCTGTAAGCCTGCTGGTAGCAAGCTGCAGCAAAGAGAAAGTGCAAAACCCCACTACCCGTTTTGCCAAAGTTAACGTTCACTTCAACAACTTCACCATTACTCAGGACGACTTCCCCTCGAAGAATGAGGAGAATCCGGCAAGCTATTTTTCAAAAGCTTCCATTACCCTGGCGTTCTATAATGCTGTTGGCACCGAAGTCTACAAGACCACCCAAATCGAAGACGATGGCACTTACACCACTTTTGGCGAATTCACAGCCAATCTCCAGGTGGGTAATTACACAATGGTAGCTGTGGGCTATGCTTACTCTGATGGTGACGAGTTTTTCCTCACCAGCCCCACTTCTGCCGGTTTCACCAGCGAGCGCCCTCGCGAAACTTTCTGCAAGACGCAGAGTGTGATGGTGACCAACACCAATCCGTTGGATCTCAACGTTACGCTCGACCGTATCGTCTCCGGGCTTACTATTCAGTCTACCGACACTCGTCCGGCTGGTATTGCCAAGATCCGGACCACCTACGCCAAGGGCGGCAAGAGCTTCAACCCCACCACGGGCTTGGCGCTCACTGACGCTGGCTTCTCGCAGACCAACAATCCTTCTACGGAGATTGGAACCACTATCAGGGTGAGCAGCTTCCCCTTCCTCTATACCGACGAGGAAGACATAGACATCACCATCGAGGTATTGGACACCGACGACAACGTCCTCTTCACCCACACCCAGCCCGCTGTCCCCTTCAAGCGCAACCGCATCACCACCCTCCGCGGCCCCCTCTTCACCGCCCCCACTTCCTCTGCCGGCTTTCAGCTCGAAACCGACTGGCTCCCGGGCAGTGAGATCACTTTCTAACTAAAGCGAGCGAACAGGAGAAGTTAATAGATAACAGATAATAGATAATAGTTGATGGCTACGCAGAGCATTGTAGGAGACAAAAGTTTGACTTTTGGGAAGCGCATAGCGAAATGTTACCGCCATCTGAAGGATAGAAAGCGAGAGACAGTGATGTCGAAGCAACTTCTGCGTTCGGGTACGAGTATTGGTGCTAATGTTCGAGAAGGATTATACGCACAGAGTCGAAAAGATTTTATAAGCAAGTTAAATATCGCATTGAAGGAAGCCGGTGAAACCGATTATTGGTTGGATGTGATCCACTCTGCTGAATATTTCACCAATCAGGAGTTCAACTCGCTAAAAGCAGACAACGACGAGCTACTCCGTCTTTTGATTGCGATAATCAAAAAGACGAAAGATAATAGTTAACAGATAACAGATAATAGTTGGGCGCGACAGCGACCAAAAAAACAACTATAATCTATTATCTCTAAACTAAAAAAAACTTTTATCTATAATCTATCATCTATAAACTAAAAAACAACTATTATCTATTATCTCTAAACTATAAACTGAAAAAAAACTATTATCTTTTATCTATTATCTATTAACTAAACACGAAGTATGAAAAAAGAATACACCCCCCCCGACGATTCAACTCCAATGGCGGAAGAACCCTCCGTTGCTTACAATGTGAGTAGCACCTGCGGCGTTCCCGTGAATACACTCCCCGCCCAAGAGCGCATTATCTTAACGGAAGAAATGAAAGCCTCTCTGCATAAGGCAGAGCAGGATCTCGCTAACGGCAACTGCCTCACCGAAGAGAATTTCCAAGCTCGTTTCGCGAAATGGCTTTAGGAATACTTTATAGTCCGCAGTTTGCCGACAACCTGGAGGCCATCCTCAGGTATTTTGACGAGCGCAATGGTAGTGATGCCTACAGCCGCAAGCTGATGGGTATGATTCACAGCCAGATACAGACGCTGGCCATCTTTCCAGAGATTGGACGGATGACCGACTTCCCAGGCGTGAGAATCCTCTTTGTGGAGCGCTACGGCATAGAGTACCAAATACGCGACAACGTGATACTCGTGGTTGACATCTATTCGTGCCTTACCAACCCCGACAACCGCATGTTCAAAAAGAAGTAGCTGAATGATAACGATAAACAAACGAAAACGAAGACGAAAACGAAAAAAGTGATGCGGCAGCCGATGGCGATAGCCAGTTTTGGTTTTCGTTATGGTTTTCGTTGAAAAAAGTTTTGGTTGAAAAATTATGGACAAGGCGAGAAACTTTCGCAACTACAAAGTCTGGCAGGATGCCGTTGACTACTCCACCAAGGTTTATCAGATAACCGACAAGATGCCTTGGTTCGAGAAGAAGGGCCTCTGCGACCAGCTGCAGCGTGCTGCCGTAAGCATCAGCAGCAACATTGCCGAAGGTTCAGCCAAGCCTACCAACGCCGATTTCGCTCGTTTTCTTGATACTGCCCTTGGCAGTGCATACGAAGTTGAGACACAATTATTGATTGCCAACAAAGTTGGATATATCAGGAACGAAAACGAAAACGAAAAATCGTTGACGTACGACGAACTTTATAATGGTATTATAGAGATTGAGAAGCAGCTCGCAGGCCTTATTCGTTCACTCCGACAGTAGTTTTGGTTTTCGTTATCGTTTTGGTCGAAACTTTTCGTTTTCGTTTTCGTTTTCGTTCTTTCCTGGAACTTGGAACCTCCTAACCAGTTCAACAATAGAACCTCAAGATATGACTAAAAAATACAAAACCCCCTCCCCCTCCACCCCAATGGCATCCGAGCCCACAGCGGTTTACACCACCAGTGGTGCTCACAGTCCACTGACGAAGAAATATTCGCAGGAGGATCTGTGGCATGCCATTGAGCAAGACCCGGAGCTGTTGCTTAAACCATCCGAGATTATTGACGATGACGACGAGGCAATCGACCTTGAGACAGCTCGTGAGATGCTTCACAAAACGGTGCATAACGTCTATGCTATGCCAGATCGCGATATGACGCCCGAGGAACTGTACGATGCCATCGAGAAGGAGATAGATTATATTTACGCACAAGACTGATATGCAGTACATCATTAAGCTTCGTGCGGCCCGAAAGATCTATACCTTTTATGGTAATGTGGCCAAAAAGTACCGTCACACGTATGACAAGGATGACCTGAAGCGTGACGTGTTCAATGCCACACACGCTATCTATGATATAGAGCGTACGCTCCTCCGTCGCCAGCCCACTATTAGCCGCTGGCAAGGCTACCACATGGCTAACACCGACAAATGGTACTACGCCTACACCATCGACGGCGACACCGTCACAATAGTTGACGCCTGCCACGCCCAAAACATGAAATAAACAGTAAACAGTAAACTGTAAACTATAAACCTGGAACCTGGAACTTGGAACCTTGAACTTGAACTCTTGAACCCCTTAAACCCTTGAACCCTTGAACCCTTAAACGGTAAACGGTAAACTAAATTAACATCAAACATCTAACATCATACATCAAACACCATATATCTAAACCCACGAGTATTAACTTTTTTTAAGAAAGAAAAAATGTCTTATATTTGATGAATAGAAAAATTTGTATATTTGCAAAAATATTCGTATAAATAAAAATATAACGGAAACAGCTGATTATCATTGATATAAGAATGTGAAAAATATCTAAAATGCATTAAAAAAGCATATAAGGATTTATATTAATAATTCATAAGATATAGCCCTTATGAAAAAAAAGAAAAAAAATGAGAGATTATAGTCATAAAGAAAAGCAAGAAAGAATAGAGGCTTATGGTTTTATTATTAATAATGAAAGCGAGGAGCAAATAAAATTAAAACCAGAATTCTTAGAAGAGTTTGCCTCTTTGGGCTATATAACGTTTGGAATGGATGCGTTATCTGTTCCCCGGTTTAAAACCACCGATTTTGGAAGGGAATGTGCTAAGGAGGCATATTTGGAGTTGTGTTCATCTTTAGCTGATGAAATAGAGTAATCAAGTTTTTTATTTGTAAAAATGGTTGCCGTATCTCAAGAGACGAATTATATTGTTTTTTGGTACCCTACAATTTTCCATCAGGAAAAACGACATCTTGTGACTTCTCTGGATCCAATAGATTTATCAGATGGCTCCAAGCAGTCTTTATTCATGGCTATTGAGGAGGAAAAAATTCATGGAAAAGAGGCGTATCACTTACACTATTATCTATTTAAGGAAAAACGACAACTGTCTGATTTAAAAAAGAACAACGACTTTCTCGAGTTTACATTTAAATATGTGAAACATTCCCGAAATGGTTTTGTAGTATATTCATTCAATCGTCAAGGGATAATCAATTCATACTGGGATTATTTTTTCAAGGGGAATGATAATGAATATCAATTGATAAAATTTATCACAGAAAAAAACGGGAAGGTCCCCTCAAAAAAAGAGGTTGAAGATTTTGTTATAGACAGACTTTTTCTCAACTGTTATCATAATGCTAAAATGTTCTATCATGAACATGAGGTGCTTCATGAATCAGACGGGCGCTTAAAAGCCTATTACAGAACATTTCGCAATGAGGAAGATATCCATTATCTTACAAAAGTACCTGATATAAACAGCAGGGATAACGAGGTTATTGATTGGTTTTTGTTACAATACGAACGTCAATTCACTGAATACGCTTACAACGTGTCTGAAATGTATAGAGCAGCAATCTATCATTTGACAAAAATTAAAAATCTGAAGGAGGACGGCAACAATGCGTTGAGGACAAAGGATGATGATAAAATCAATAGAGCCATTGTGAGGTTATCGTGGGAAAAATATTGCTACGAGATTATAAATGACTCTCAGCAAAAATTAATTATAGGACAAAAAAATTATGATGAATTTCGGTATTTTCATTTGTCTCGCTTAAGCAAAATCAAGGATATTGACAAGAAAAAAGATGAAATTAAAGATTTGTTGTTGAATATTCCTGTTTATGATAATCAACGAATCAATAAGAAAATCTCCAACATTCAGAACACCTGTAATAATGCCTTAACCGAATACATCTATTGTAAAACCCTGCTGGAATCAAAATACAACAACATTTACCGTTATGACTCCACTTTTTCAGATGGAGAAGTAACACTTATTAATCAATACTATGAAAAAAACATATCGGTAAGGAATAAGCTAACCGAGAAAGACCGTTGTAGGAAAAGAGCTTTTAATATTCGCAATAGTATACGTTATATAGAGGGAATAAGAAAGAAGTGTGGCAATTTGCAAAATTCAATAGACATAGATTTGTTTCAAAACATCCACAATCTCTCGCTGGCAAACAAAAAGATACTTGAAGCCTCAAAAAAAACGGGAAAGCTAAGTGAGTTTTTAGGATTTATTAGTGTAAGCTTAGGAATAAGCGGTATAGGTTTTGCATTGAAGGAACAAAAATGTATATTGATGCTCCTGATTATTATAGGAGTATTGGTTATATTTACGGGTTTTGTGAAAGTATATGTAATACCTTATTTAAAAGGTGAATAAATGAAGTAAATTTACAGAAAAATTCGTGTAAATAAAACCTGTTGATACATAAATATCCTATTTCATTTGTGTTTTTGGTTACTATTAGAGGTTATTCCAAAACAACATACCTCTAAAATCGATTACTCCCTCCCGAGGATTAAGACGCTTAAGAGTTTAGCGGGAACAAAAGTTAAAATGAGTTGACGCAACGTGGCGCGGGGGACAATAAAAAAATAAAACTCATTCTTATGAATCATATCGACATATCAGATATTGTGCAGGATTTCCATCATCATGTGGCATTGAACCGGAATGTCATCCTTTCGGGGGCATTTGGTTCGGGGAAAAGCTATATGCTTGATGAGTTCAAGAAGACTTACTATGACGAGTTTAATACGATAACTATCTATCCTATCAACTATGCGGTATCTGACAGTGCGGATATCATGGAGTATATCAAGCACGACGTCATCTTCCAATTGGTACAAGAGGGGTATATTACCGAAAAAACCGATTTTTCAGAAGCAGCCTCAGCCATTTTCACTCCTGAAAATGTAGGAAAACTGGCCACACGCCTGTTGGCCAATATTCCCGGTGGCAACCTGATAGCAGATGCTATTGAGGCAGGTATGGAGGCCAAAGAGACGTATGACGATAAGAAGAAAACCGTTTCCAAGTTTATGGAAGGTTTCCAAAAGGCGGGCAGCATTTACGAGCGAGATGTCTATACAGAGATGATTCGTCTTGGACTTGATGAAGGTCGTCGACGTGACGGAAAAAAGTGGGTACTTATTATTGAAGACCTTGACCGCATTGATCCGAAGAACATTTTCCGCTTGCTCAACGTGTTTGGCGCACATTTGGATTGTCGCTATGTTTCTGGAGAGGAGGCGGAGACCAACAAGTTCGGTTTCGACAAAATTGTGTTCGTTCTCGATTACAAGCAGACGACGGACATGTATAACCAATATTTTGGAATTGACGCTGAGAATTCATGGGAAGGATACATCAGCAAGTTCTTATCGTCCCAGCCTTTTTATCTCAAGAGTGTGGCTGCAATTGCAAGGAAGGAAGTTCTCCAATTTATTGCTCGTGAGTGCCGCTTAGACGAGGACATTATTGAGACTATTTTTGCAGACAGCTACAGCGTTCGTTCGCTCTCTAAAGTGTCTTCCGATAATTTTGAGTCGTTCCTGCGTACTCGCAGCATTGACCTCCCCGACGGCAAAAGTCTTGCCACAGATTGTCAATTGACGCGACTGTTGTTTTATCTCCAACAGTTGAATGGGAACATGAATAGAATTAGGGAAATTTCAGAAAATCACCCTATAGAATATGTCTCAATCTTGGCCCCAGTGATATTATATCACCATCAGAGTTCAAATCTTTGTATTGACTATGTCCTGCCAGACAGAAAACGTGAATATGATATAGATGTGATAGATGGCGAGTCTGATGCCGATTTGCACAAATTTTTCATAGCAACAGTATCAAGCAACGGAAATGTTGATGTGAAGAGCGTTTCATCAGTCTGTAATGCTGTCGAAATAAGGTCCAGCAGTTTCTTATACAAATTAATGTCGAACGTCATTGACAGATTTTGTGAAGAATTCACGAGATATAGAGTGTTTTCAGAATAAAGAGAGATAAAGAATTTTTTGAATATGCCAACAGTCAACCCAACTCTTCGCTTAATTGACCAACTGCATTCATGGAGAAAGCTGAAGACTAAAAGCTTTTTGAAAAGATAGATGTAGTGAACGTGGAAGGAATAAAAACGGCCAATGTGTTTAGGTGTAATGTTTTGAAAGTTTTTGAAAAAATAAAAAAAGGAAGTATGGATTTAGAAATTAAAAAATTTTCTCAAATAAATTTGGCTGACCCTTTTTTTGACAGCTTGAAAGACAGTTATGAGGGTTTCGATAATTGGTTTGCAAAGAAAGCTAGAGAGGAGGACACTGCATACGTGTTTTATGGAGAAGATGGGTTAATAAGCGATTTTCTTTATCTGAAAATTGAAACAGAAACGGTGAATGATGTGGAACCTATACTACCAGCGAAAAAGAGGTTAAAGGTTGGTACATTCAAACTTAAGTCACGTGGGACTCGCCGAGGGGAAAGGTTTATGAAAAAAATAATGGATCGTGCAGTGGCAGATGATGTGGACGAAATATATGTCACTATTTTTCCAAAGCCTGAGTTGCAGAATCTTATCAATTCATTCCAAAAGTTTGGTTTTGAACACGTCGCTAATAAACCTCACGGTGAAAGGGGTAGTGAACTTGTGTTGCTTAAAAATATGAGATCATGGAAGGGAGACGTAGAAAAAGATTATCCTTTTGTCAAAGTGGGAAAAACAGATAAGTATCTGTTATCAATACGCCCAGACTATCACACAAAATTGTTTCCTGATTCAATTCTTAACAATGAATCATACGATCTCGTTCAAGACATTACCCCTACAAACAGCATATATAAAATATACATTTGCTGGATGAAAGATGCGGCAATGTTAAAGTGTGGTGACAATGTGGTTATATATCGCACAAGTGATGGTCAGGGATCTGCTTACTATAGGAGCGTTGCTACTTCTATATGCACAGTGATGGAGGTGAAACGCTATATCCACTTTAAGGATTTGTCAGATTTTCTGTACTACACTCAATATAGTGTGTTTTCTGAAATAGATCGAAAAAAATGGTATCAGTACAATAGTAATTTTATTGTCATCAAGATGTTGTACAACGTGGCTTTTACAAAGAGGGTTATTCGTAAAGAACTCCTTGAAACAGCAGGTATGAATGGTGACTCATATTGGGGTATATATAAACTGAGTGATGGTGAATATCAAAAAATAATAAAGTTAGGGAAAACAGATGAACGCTATTTTATCGATTAAACCACAATTTGTTAATGAGATTATTGCTGGTCGTAAAGGCTATGAGTTCCGTAAACAAAGTTTTAAGAAGAATGTCCGAAAGGTTTTTGTTTATGCATCCAGCCCGATCTGTCGCATAGTTGGTGAGTTTGAGTTAGGGGAAATTTTAGAGGGATCGCCAGAGTACATTTGGTCGCAGACTTCGCAACGCTCAGGTATTACAAAACATTATTTTGATGAGTATTTTATGAGTCGGTCTGTTGGATATGCGCTTGAGATTAAATCATTTAAACGTTATAAAACCCCAATAAATCCATATGAAACTATAAAAGGATTTCATGCACCACAATCATTCTGTTATGCAGAACAGTTGGGATAAAAACTAATACAAGTGAGCAGGTTTACAATTTTTATTGGAGGTGTTCATGGTGTAGGGAAAGGATATCTATGCCGTTTATTGCAGCAAAATATTTTTTGTGATTATGTGTCAGTAAGTGCTCTTCTTCACTGGACCACAAAAGATAAAACTGTTGAGAATGTGCAAGCTAATCAGGATTTGTTGACTGTTCTTCTTCCAAATGCTATACAAGCCGACAAAACGTTTTTAATTGATGGTCATTATGCTATACTGAATAAGAATGGAGGGATTGAACCTGTTCCCAATAAAGTGTTTGATGCTTGTAAACCAAATGTCTTGATTGTCGTAGCCGATAATCCCGACATTATTGTTGAGAGGTTGAAGAAACGAGACAATCTTGACTATGATGCAGTAACAGTTGGTCGTAATCAGGATGTTGAAATTGATGTGGCAAAATCAATTTCAAAAGCGTTAAGAATACCTCTTTTTATAATTAGGTCATTCAATGATAATGATATTAAGAAAATGATAAAAGAAATAAAAGATAGCATGTCTGAATACACACGAGATAATATCTATTCGGAGATGTTGAAGACTGTTATTATCAGGTTTGACTATTCTGGTGGTACTGACATTAGAAAATTTGTTGATACAATAAAACAGGATGATCTCATCAGGAATGCATTCGGCTCTCTTCAAAGGATAGATGCACCTAAGTATCGGTTAAGTATGTCGCAGATTGACCCTCAAACAGGACTCTTCCCAACGGCAGAAAGACAGCAAAGCGTCCTTTATCGTTTTTCGGAGTGTAAGTATGATTCCGGACTCAATGTGATTCTTGACATAACTCCTGAATCTGTTTGTCTTACTATAGATTGTCGTTCTAATTATCAAGGAAGTAAACGATATACAGACTTGATGAGTAAACTTGTTACACAGATGAAGAGTTTTGACCAATTTATTTCAGTAGAGAGAATAGGTGTTAGAAAAATTGATGCACAAATTATCGGGAAGGAGGATAAAATTGAAAATTATTTCAATGAAAATTTCATTGCCCTAAATAGTTGGCGAGGCTTTTCTAAAGATAAGGTTAATCATGCTGAATTTTTCAAAATTGGGAAAGTGCATTTCAACGTAGTGCAATATATAGACCGAATACAGAATTCAACAGAAGATGGAACAAAAGAGTTTCTTGAAAGAGCCATTTATGATGTAGATGCCTTCATTGTAAATGGTGATATAAATGAAATAATATGCGATGAGAAGACGTTAACAAATTTTCTTGATTCAGAAATGCAAGACAAGATGTTTGAACTATTTGTGTCAGTTGCTTCAAAGAGTTATTTGGAGAAATGCAAAGTAGCAAAACAACAGCAAAATGGATGAGAATGTAATAGAATATTTAAGTGGAAGTTCCGGTACTCAAAAAATAGACCAATGGCAATCAATTCAAGAACTATCGGAAATCAGGGAAGTTGTTTATTCGAGTTCCAGCACACAAAATAATCAGATATGTTGGGGGTGCTTGCCAATAATAGAGGGTGGTGAGATGCATCATGAAACGTTATAAAAAAGAGATACATCTTTCTTCATTTGATAACCTGACGGTAAGTCTTTACTTGATTGGATATAAGAACATAGGAGAGTCAATAGTCGTATTGTTCAAAGATGTCGCAGGTGATGAAAACAAGGTAGTGTTTTCGTTTGTTATAGATTGCTACAAAAAAGAAGGGCTTTTCTTAACCAAAAAGATATTAGAAGACAATGGTGTTACAGCCTTGGACATGGTCTGTTGGACACATCCTCACTGTGATCATACACCAGGGATTGATGAAATTGTAAATGATTACTTCAAGCCGGATATGTGGTTTTTTATGCCGAAGTTCTATTTCGGCAATTTGAATCCGGATTTACTCAAAACAGAATCTGCTTTTACACAAGAAGCCAATATGTCTTTGGAAAATATCTTGAAAAAGAAAGATAAGGAATCAAATGTGCGAAAGACAATAATAGGGAACGGAGACATTACAACCCATTTCCCTGTAAAAATGGTTACAGACGATGGAAGATGTCGCGATCTGGATTTTTATTTTCTGACCCCTTGTGGTAGATTGATAGACAAATATGTTCTCAAAGGTAATGAAATTAATCGACCGAACGATTTGTCAATCTCATTCATTATGAGTCTCGATGGTTATGACTTTTTCTTTGGAGGCGATACGGAAAATGACCATGCAGGAGATATTGAAAAGGAGTTGATAAAAAATATGCGCTGGATTAAGGTGCCACATCATTGTTCAAAAGGTGCTGAAGTTATATGTGATAATATAGGTCCATATTTTGACTTCGCCGTATCAACGGTTTATACTTCATCGGGACTACCAGATGAAGATATTCAAAAGAAATACATCAAGAATGGTCGTCGTCTTTTTATGACACAACTGAAAAACATGGCACTAGAGCAAGAATATGGAGTTGTTCAGTTTAACTATTCATTTCGTGATGATCAAATTCTTGTCGATATTCATACGTTTGGTAACGCCCATGAATACATTTCTTCCAATTCATAAAAGAATATAATAAGAAATTGGTTCGCCCCGATAACTTAAAGTAAAGACATCATCCATCTAACTTCGGTTAATCCCCGGGATTACAAATAATACATCAAACATAATGATGTATGAAGTATGATGTAAGATGTATGAAGTAAGAAAGCGTTGCAGGCGAACATCAAACATCATCCATCCTACATCAAACATAACAAAGTATGAGCTCAATCGGTGACGCAATCCACGAAAAGTGCATGAACTTTGCAGACCGGGTAATCAAGTTGAATGATTACTTGTTGGAGCAAGCTGCAAGCAGTTTGTCTGATGGAGGATGTCGGAAGTCTGATGGAAAACATCAAACATCCTACATCAAACATCCTACATCACGAGTTCCCGTTTATCTCAAGTCAGTTGCGGTTTTAGCTAACCAGTTGTTGAGGTCAGGCACATCAATAGGAGCGAATAATACTGAGGCGATAAGTGCAATAAGTAAAGCAGATTTCAAAAGTAAAAGTTACATAGCCCTTAAAGAGGCAAGAGAAAGTTTATATTGGTTAGACTTGTTACATCGAAACAAGTACCTGAACGACGTTGAGTTCCAAAGCCTCTACGACGACTGCGAAGAACTAGTAAAAGTTTTGACTCATAGGTGTAAGAAGCTCGATGAAAACGATGATAAAAACGAAAAGAAAAAATAACATCATACCTCATCCATCATCCATCATCCATCCCACATCTCCCCACATCATACATCCTACATCACACATCATACATCATACATCTAAATCGGTTAATCCCCCCGGGATTATAACAGACATCTTAACTTTAGTTTATCTTTATGAAGCCTTTAGTAACGTACATAAAAGAAAAGAGTATGTATTATAAAATGATATTGACCTACAATTTCTC
>Ga0265299_10002766_pt1 | contig 17629 bp, 8 predicted proteins | sample AusTroGonzalo_MG_4_FD_193485 | JGI IMG/M metagenome (GOLD analysis project Ga0265299, IMG submission 193485) | Bovine rumen microbial communities from tropical cattle in Woodstock, Queensland, Australia - Gonzalo_02 | ecosystem: Host-associated > Mammals > Digestive system > Stomach > Rumen ... | reverse complement strand
CTTGCGTCCTGCTTTGTGCTTGCCACACAACCAGACACACAGTGTCTGTCGTTGATGCAGAGCAAGACACCCAGTCCACGCACCATGAACAGACTACCACCCAAAGGCTGGATAGTCTTATCTCAACGCTCTCCGCTTCTGCGGATAGTATAACCATAGAGCTGTATGGTGATGCGCCTGCGCCGGTCGCTGACTCGCTCAATTCCGTCGCACCTTCGGATCAAGCTTCGCCGGTGACGGCAAAGCCACAACCCAAGAAGCGCATTACCATACACGCGCCTCGCATCAACAAAGAGGAAAGGCATGGCTCGGATGTGCGTCAGCAGATCAACGTGGCCGATAGCACACGGAGCAATACCCAGTCCCACACATCCACTGATGACTCTAAAGAGGTCATCGGTGGCGCTGAACCACCAAACCTAACGGCGGTGTTCATTGTGCTGGGATTGGGTATTACGCTCCTCATCATAGGTGCTATTTTCGGCTACTTATGGCTGCATAAGAAGCATATCATCTGAGCTATACCTTTCCTTAAAAAAAACACGTACGCATGTGCATAGGCGAGCGCTTATGCACGTGCGTATTGCTTTCTACCGCCCAAAGGCAAAATTTAGGATAGAAATAAAAAGAAAATCAGCGCGTAAAGTGCTGATTTTCAGGCGGGTGGAATAAGGGGCTCGAACCCTTGACACTCGGAACCACAATCCGATGCTCTACCAACTGAGCTAAGACCACCGTACAGCTTTTTTTCAAAAGCGGGTGCAAAGGTACAACTTTTTTTTGACATGACCAAATTTTTTTTACTTTTTTCACGAAAAATCGACTTTTTTGCGTGAAAATCGTTACCGCACAATCAAAATTGTGAATTTTCTCGAACAAAAAGAGCATAAAAAGCCGTAGCAGACTTGCTCGCTCTCCGCTCCACAAGCCGACTCCCGAACTTTTCCGTGTTATTTAGAGACTTTAGAGGTGCGGGCGCAAATAGGAGACTTTCACGGCTTCCAAATCTACTTGCAGACCTCGCCGGTTTTGGGCGCGGTGGAGACTCGTCAGCCTTTCCGTCATCTATGGGACTTGCAAGGCTTTTGAACCATTAAGAGACATCCAAGCCTTTCGCGCGCGGGGTCTTGCGTGCGCATTATGTACGCGGGAGACTTCCAGCCTTTCCGAATTGTGGAGACTTGTCAGCCTTTGACCTCACAAGTGGACTTTGCAGCCTTTCGCTTACATGCAGACCCGCAAGGCTCGTGCGCGCATGGGCAGACTCATCGCCTTTGCTCCGTGAGAGACTTGTCGGCTCGTCGAAATTGTGGAGACTTGAGCGGCTTGACTTCCACATGCAGACCTCTGCATATTCCGCTCGGACTTGGACGGCTTCCGAAGCCACCTTTGCAGGGCGGTTGGGGCTGCTAATAGCGAAGCTCGGGGCACATCCCCGAACCCCTAAACTGCTGGATTGTAACGTGTTACGATTTCAATCAGCGAAATTTTTGAACAACGAGGTACGAATTTCCATGTAAAAATAGGCGTTAGCCCTTGATTTTACTGGCTGTTCCTCGCCGTTCAGAAAGCCACTTTTTAGGGTGTCTTTTCCGGTTTCGTATCTTCGTAGTACATTTGCACAAAATTTAGTACAAACTATGTCAGATTACGCAACCAACACGTCCGTCAACTTGACTGTCAACGGACAACAGGCAGCCGAGACGCTCGCCAACCTGAAGAAGCACGCCCTCGAACTATCTGAACAGATAGCCCGGGCAGCTGCAGCGGGTGACAAACTCACCCTTCAGAAACTCCGGAAGGAGTTGAAAGATACCAATCGTCAGATTAAGGAAATGGAGTCATCCACCATGCAGGTAGATAACGTCCTCCGGCGATTAGACAAAGCAACCCCGAAGGAGTTGCAGAAAACGCTCCAGACGCTCAATAAACAGTTGGACTATATGGAGCGAGGATCTGAGGCCTGGAACATACAGGCTCAGCGCATACGATTGGTAAAGGATGAGATTGCCCGCGTGAACGGGGAACTCGCTCGTTCGCAAACCTTCTTGGAACGGCTCAATAGTAAGTGGCAAGAGTGGCAGACTGCTGCCATGGGAGGTGTCGCCATTATAACTGGCGCTGTGATGGCGGGAAAGAAGGCTGTGCAGATGTATGCTGAGATGGAGCAGGAAATGGCAAACGTCCGCAAGTACACCGGCATGACCGCTGAGCAGGTCGAACATCTAAACGAGGAGTTTAAGAAGATCGACACACGCTCGCCGCGCGAGGAACTGAATCGCCTGGCACAAGAAGCAGGCCGCCTCGGTAAAACTTCCGAGGAGGACGTTCTTGGCTTCGTGAAAGCGGCAGACCAAATCAATGTGGCGTTGGATGAGCTTGGAGATGGGGCAACATTGCAACTTTCTAAACTCACGTCCATATTTGGGGATGAAGAACGGCTTGGCACGGAACGGTCGCTGCTTGCTGTGGGCTCCGTGATCAATGAACTGTCACAGAACTGCACGGCAGGCGCTTCATACCTTGCTCAGTTCGGTCAACGACTGGCAGGTGTTGGCGCACAAGCCGGTATGACCGTTCCTCAAGTCATGGCCTTTGGCGCTGTTCTTGATTCCCAAGGACAGAAGGTCGAAATGTCAGCCACGGCTCTCTCCAAACTTATCATGAATCTTTTCAAGAACACAGAGAAAATTGCCAGTGCAACCGGCATGGATCTTGAAAAGTTTAACGCTGCCCTCAAGTCTTCGACTAACGAGGGTCTATTGATGTTGCTCAACCGCTTGAACGAGTTAGGCGATATGTCTGTTCTTGCCCCGGTCTTTGCAGACATGGGCGAGAACGGTGCTCGCGCTTCCGCGGTCATTTCGGCACTTGCCGGGAACGTGGATATGCTCATCTGGGAGCAGGAAGAAGCAGCGAAAGCCTTTGAGGAAGCTACTTCGGTGACGAAGGAGTTTGACGTGCAAAACAATACAGTCCAAGCAGGCTTGGAGAAAGCACGCAAAGGCTTTCAGGAGATGGCCATTTCTCTTGGTCAGGAACTGATGCCGGTAATGCGGCACTTCATTTCAACTACGTCTGCAACCATGCGCGTAATGCTCAATTTGATTAAGTTCATCAAGGAGCATAAAACCGCTATTCTTTCCCTTGCTGCCGCTGTTGCTACTTATACCGTTGCGGTCAATCTCGCATTGATTAAGGAGAAGCTGCACGCAGCATTCATAGCCGTGAAAACAGCTGCGCTGCATGTGCATAAGGTTGCAGTTCTTGCGGCGTCCGTCGCTTATAACCGGATGACCGGCAACGTCGTCCGGGCAAACGCAGCAATGAAGCTGCTGAATGCAACCATGATGATGAATCCTTGGGGCTTGGTGGCTGGTGCTGTGGTCGGGGTTGGCGTAGCACTGTATTCGCTTTTCAAGAACAGTAAGGATGCAGCCAAAGAGCAGAAGAAGCTCACGGCTGAACAGGAAAGACAGTTGCGTATTCAGAAGCAGATTGATGACCACAATAAAGCCATTGTGGAGGAATACGCGAAGGAATCAGCGGCTGTGAACAGCCTTACAAAGGTTGTCAATAACAGCAACCTTTCCCTTGAAAAGCGCCGAGAAGCATTGAAACAGTTGAAGGAACTTGTCCCGGACTATCATGCTTCGCTGACAGATGAGGGCGTCCTGATCAATAACAATAAGGAAGCCCTCGATAACTACCTCGTTTCCCTCAAAGAGTCCATCCGTATGAAGATGAACCAGGAGAAACTGGAGGAGATAGCCACCAAGCAGATACCTATCGAGGATGAGATGAAAGAAATCCAATCCAAGATTGATGAGTGGGAGGACATGAACCGGTATTATAAGGACATGCTTGCGAAGAAGTCAGGCTACTCAAGTGAGGAGAATGTCAAGAAGGCTATTAAGGAAAACAACAAGTGGATTAGTAACTATAAGCATCATCTTCGAAAGCTGCAAAAAGAGTGGCAGGAACTGGAGGACGTAGCCAATGGTATCAGCATCAAAGCACCAGACCCCGTGAAGACGAAGCCTTCCGGAGGCAATCCGTTGCCGGATGGTGATGATGATGACAAGAAGAAGGGTAAAACCAACAAGTTCCAAGCGGAGGACGATTGGCGCGAGCGTGAGCAGGCCCTTATTCGTATCGCTTACGCGAAAGGCGAAAAGGACTATGACGCATACAACAAGCGTATGCTGGAGATAGAGGTTCAGTATAACAAAAAGAAGCTCGCGCATAAGGATCTTGTCGGTAATGAGGAAGTGACCATTGAGGCCTCCTATCAGGAAGCGCTCAAAAAGCAGAAGCAGAACGCCATCGAGGGAACAGTGCAGCAGGAGGAAGTTGCCTACAAGGAACAGATGGCTATTCTTCAGCAGAAGTATGTGGATGGCGAACTCTCTGCGCGTCAGTACCAGAACGCTATCGAGTTGGCAGAACTGGAGCACTTGCGTAAGGTGGCCAACCTCTATCAAGATGGCTCCAAGGAGCGCTTGAAAGCGGAGAAGAACTATCACGACACTTCGCTCAGGTATCAGCAAAAGCACTTGCAGGAAGCCCGGCAAGCGCAGGAAAAAATGCGCCAGACGTATTTCACAAAAGCATTCCGCGTCACCGATGATGAATCGTATCAACGCGACATGCAGAACTTGGAGCTTGTGTACCGGCAAATGCTCAAAGCAGCCGGTGACAGTAAGCGTGATCGTCTCAAAGTGGAACGCGCTTTCCATGAAGCCAAATATCAGTTGGCACGCAAGTACAACAAGAAAGAGGCGAAGGAGCTGAAGAAGTCCTTCCGGGGAGCTATCGACGATAGCATTGAATGGCTCGAATCGGATGCCGGAAAAGCGATGACGGAATCGTTCTCGACGATCGTCAATCAGATGGGAGCCATCTTCAGCGGCTTGTCAGACATCATCCAAGCCGAGTTGGATATCCAAACGGCTCAAATTGAGCGGAAATACGACAGGGAGATTTCGTATGCGGAGGGAAATAAGTCGCAGGAAGTTGCTCTTGAGCAGCAGAAGGAAGCGGAGATAGCCAAAGCCAAGCAGGAAGCAAACAGGAAGATGTTTGCTATGCAGGTCATGCAGGCTGTGGCGCAGACCGCCATGTCCGCTATCTCTGCTTACTCTTCCGCTGCAGCGATTCCTGTAGTAGGTTTCGTTATGGCACCTATTGCAGCTGCTATGGCGGTCGCCGCAGGAGCAATTCAGATTGCTGCCATCAAGAAGCAACAACAAGCCTCGGAAGCCACCGGGTATATGGAGGGAGGTTTCACCAAGCCCGGACGCAAAGATGAACCTGCCGGTATCGTCCATGCGGGGGAATGGGTAGCAAGTCAAGACTTACTCCGCAATCCCCAGGCCCGAGCTATGATTGAAACGCTCGACTATGCCCAGCGGACTAATACCGTAGGGCGGCTGTCTGCTTCCGATGTTTCGCAGTCTATTACGGCGCCACAACGTATCGCCAAGGCGCAACAATCCGGCGAGTTGCTTGCCGTCGCATCAGCGTCGCAAGCCTTATCACGCTCCGTAAACGAGATGAATCAGAGGCTGCATGAGCCGTTTGTTACTGTGAACACCGTTTCCGGTGATGCCGGTATCAAGAAAGCGCAGGACGAGTATGATCAGTTAATCCGTAACAAAACACCTAAATCTAGACGATAATGGAGATACTTATTAATCATCAGTTAGCCACCCTCAAAGAGGGAACTTCGTTCGATTTCGTGGCTGAAAACCGCTACTTTTCAGGGGCAGACAGCTACACATTGGCTATCACATTTCCGCTGAAGGGATGTCCGGGCAATCTCGCCATTTTCGGGCATATCAACCGCAAAGACGTGGTTGCTCAACAGATACTGTTTGACTGCGAAATCAGGCATGGTGCCTTCTATCGTCATGGCTCAATTACCATCACGGAAATTAGTGATATTGAGGTCAAAACGCAGTTCCTTGAAGGGCGCTCGGTGCAGAACTATTCAGACAGTTTTGAGACCATCTATATCAATGAATTGAACTTGGGTTATCCGGACACATCAACGTCTTCGTTTTCGCCCAAAGCACACCTTGGGCACAGCATTGATGATGGCTTGAATTATATAGCATTTCCGTGGGTGAATAACTCAACCGGTAACGTGCAAAATCGCCCGAATGATAGCGCATCGTGGCCCACATCGTGGCACTATGATACGCGTGGACTGTCGTTCCAGCCGTATCTCGTTTATTTGCTTAAGCAGATCTGCAACGCTATCGGGTATTCGTACGATTTTTCAAAACTGATGAATAGTCAGTACAAGTATCTTGTAGTATGCAATACGCTGCCTTATGCTTGGCCCTGCAAGAACTGGGCTACAGCGCTGCCGCACTGGACGCTCACAGAGCTGTTTGAACAACTGGAGTATTTCCTCAATGGGGAGTTTGATATCGACCATGCCACAAAGCATATTTCTTTCTGCTTCTCCAAAGAAGCAATAGAGGGGGCTGGTACAGTTGAGTTAACGAACGTCGTGGACGAGTTCACCTCAACCGTGGAGGATGCAGGTTCTTGCAAGTACAGGGAATACGTCAACCTCAAATTTTCGGAGTGCAGCCATCGGAAATGGAAGTACTACTCCTGCAAATGGTTCGTTGACATGATGAAAACGCAGGACGTTATTCTTTCTTGGTCGTTAGGCACCTATAATAACGGCATATTTTACAAGGAAGTTAATGGTGCGCAGCGGCTCTATATCGAGATGAGAGGAGCAGCTGACTATGTGCAGACGCAGTATAGCGGTTGGAACCTTGAATATCTGTATTATTGTAGGGCTGAAGATACGTACTTTATCATACGTAATTACGGGTCGTATATCGTGGACTCTTCGCAGCCTGCCAACTTGGAAGGGAATACACGCTATCTGAATACCTTGGAGCCGGTCAATATGTTTGGTGACTCCATCGTTGATGAGAGTGCAGAGACGATTGAGATAAAGATAGTTCCGGCGTGGATTGATGAGGCTTACGCGGACGGTAATTTCAAGGGAAATGCCTTCTTCTTGGAGTGTGGCGAGTACGTGAATAATTCCAATCAGACTATCCCTTGGGATTATGCCGACAAGAAGCTGTCAGCAGGGGAAAGTTCTCGGTCTGTAGAGTACTTTGATAAGTTGTATATGGGTTTCTGGAACGGCTCAACATATAACGCGATGTACGGGAAATATACCCATCCGGTCATTGACCATGTGCTGACCTATCCGCGTCAAATGGACTTTGAACTGACGTATTTCAGTATGCGTTTACGGTCGTCGATCATTGGCACCAATGGCAAGACGCACGCTATCGCTTCCAATAAGAAATATAAGTTTAGTTTCCTTGCGAAGGACATTCCCAATGTTCGCTCACTGTTCATCATCCATGGTCAGCGGTATATCTGCGAGAAGATAACCGCCAACTTCACGGAAAATGGTATGTCAGAGCTGATGAAAGGGGAGTTTTGGCTGGTCGAGGACTAATCCCCGACCGCCAATCTCTTAGAACTTAGCCGAGTGCTTGCGGACTTTCTCAACAAGGTTGTCATCCACGTGATCACAGTAGATGGACGTAATGTTGAGGTTGTGGTGGTCTGCTGCCCCCTTGACAGTATTTGCGTCTGCTCCATTATCAAACAGGCTGATAATACCCGTGTCACGGAGGGAGTAGAGCTGCATGGTGTCCGGGAGGTGGCACTGCTTACGCATTTTGTCCCACGTCTTGCGATACATGCGGGAACTGATAGGCTCCTTGCCGGGCAGGTAGCCGTTACTGATGAGGTAATCATCTTGGTTCGCTCCTTGGATGTTACGTCCAAGTATCTCAATCAGTTCGTCACTCAGCACGGCTTTGCGCGAGTACTTTGTCTTGGTAATGCTGCCATCCAAGTGAATTACCTTGTGCTCCAAATCTACGTCACTCACGCGCAGTTTGCTGATTTCGGTCGGACGGATCAGCGATTGGAACACCAGTTCACAGATGAGCAGATAACCTGGGTTATTATTCATAAACCATTCACGCATGATAGCACGAGCGTCTGCGTTAATTACGGTACGCTTCTTGGCTTCTTTCTTCTTCTTGGAAATGCCGTAGAATGGGTTCTTCTCGATGAACTTCTTCTTCACACACCAAGTAAAGAATGCTTGGGCGCTCACAAGGTTATTGTTAAAGGTGGCATTTACCCAATTGTTCTTTTGGCGCTGCTCGTCCAAATAGCGGACAGCCATTACATCCGAGAAGTCCTTTAGTAGCATATCCGGGCTTCTCTTGTCACACCACTCAAGAAGCCTACGGCTGAATGCCTTATAGCCGCGTAGGGTATCAGGACGGAGGTCTTTTTCCACGTCACGGAAATACTGCTCGTAAACAATCTTAATAGGTACTGCGCCGGGGTTCTCCGTTTTGACATCCTCGTTAAAAGGATTCCATCCGTTAGCCAGCTTCACATTGAGTTGGCTACAGATAGTGTTCGCCTGCACTTTGAACTCCATTGCAGTGCGACAACGCTTGCGCAGATTGTTTAACCGGAACTTGCGACGCTCTAAAGTTTGGGTGAAAGGATTGGTTACGTAATACTCAATAAACCATCCGGTCGCAATGTGTTTCACTACCGCTGGGGCATAGCCCGTAAAGAGCGGTGAAAATTGACTAAGAGTTGACATTTTTTTTTCTCCATTTTTCTTGCCGAAAAACAGAGTTACGATGCCAGATATTTTAGTGCTTTTGTGCTTTTTTTTGCCCGAATTTTTTAATCAAATTTTCGGGACATTTTCGGGACACTTTAACCGAAAATCCGCCGTAACTTATTCAGTTACAACGGATTAAAGTTTTTGTCTTAAGCTCCCCACGACACTCGGAACCACAATCCGATGCTCTACCAACTGAGCTAAGACCACCATGTCGCTCGAAAGCGGGTGCAAAAGTACTGCTTTTTTTTGATATACGCAAATTTTTGCACTATTTTTTTCCAAAAAAACGCTTATTCAAACGTTTTTCTCCAAAAACAAGAGGTTATATCCTCCCATTTATCCCCTACTCGCTTGTACAACCGCTGATTCGTGTGCTCACTCTTCAGCCCTCCGAGCACCTCTACATATCCGCCCAATTTCACGTAATCGAACGCCGTCTCATCCTTCGGCATGTTCATACGCCCCGAATACCATGCCGTCTTCAATCTCAAATCCTTCATTTCGGATTTCAGATAAGTAGCCCATTCCGCCACGGCTTCGGGTTCCGCGTCACCGCCCATAAACGCCACGCACGTGATCGTACTCCCGTAGCGCGCGATCAGATCGGCCATCAGTTCCTCATCCAGCACCTCGCCTATATCCTCCGCCAAATGCGGACTGTGGCATCCGGGGCAGTGACATGGGCAACCGGAGAGGTTGAGCGCAAGCGTCACCTCTCCGGGAATCTCCTGAAAAACGATGTCAAAAGAAGCTACTTTCAGCATTTCGGAGCTTTCGTTTTCTCTGCGTAATAACGCTGAGCCGCCTCTTTCTGACGTGCCTCCGAGAAATTGGATACACGTTTCATATATCCGATCACACGCGTCAGGTAGTCTACGTTCTTCGAGTGACAGTGAGGACACTCTTTGAGGTAGCGCTTGTCGATATGACCGCAGTCGTTACAAACCGTGTTCGGAATATTGAACGTGAAGTAGTTACATCCTTCGATCGCCGCTACACGAAGCAACTGACGGTACTGCTCCTGGCTCAGGTGCTCCTCCAGGTTACAGTGCAGCGCGCTACCACCGGTGAGGTGCTCGATGTACTGACGGCCGTGCAGACGGAAACGATCCAGTACGTTCAGGCTCTTGTCCTCAACAATGTAGAAATAACTGTTGTAGCAGTCACGCGGAACGACATAGCCGTCCTCACGGTCCCATTTGGCGTGCTTGACACCTACGTTCTCCGCCGGGATCATCTCACAGTTGAACATCACGTCTTTCGTGCGGTACTCTTTGTTCTTCTTCTCGATGATACCGAGCAACTCCTGTACGAAGTGCGCATACTCGGGCGAATCCTTGATCTCCAGGCCGAGGAACTCTGCCGCCTCAACGAGACCGTTCACACCGATGGTCAGATACTGACGGCCGATATTGATATAACCCGCGTCGAACAAAGGCAGCATGCCTTTTGCCTGCAGGCTCTTCAGGTTCTCGTTATAAGCCAACTGAACCTTATGCATCAGGTCCACTACGTCCTCAATATATGCCTGGTACGGAATGTTGTTACGTACCGCATACTGGATAGCGCGGTTGAGGTTGATGGTGAGCACCGATTTCGAACCGGTCGATATACCGCCGGCACCGAGGGTATAGCTGAAGCTGTTGTCCGTAATGGCGTTACGCAGACGGCAGCAGCTCGAGAGCGAATCCGCATTATCGCTCACATAGGTGAAGAACGAGTGACCTTTCGCGTACATCTCTGCCGTGAAATCGCCGTACTCTTTGTCCTTGATATCTCCGTTCTCAGCCAGCAACGCCATCGTCTCAACCGGGAAAGTCAGCACGCAACGCGTACGCTCTTCGTTGAACCAGTTCATGAAACGTTTCTGCAACCAGTTCAAGCTGTCCCAATGCGGTGCCTCGCCGTTCGGGAAACGGAAATTCTCAAACAGACTCTGGAAATAATAACGGTCGTAATAACTGATGTTCCAGAATACCGACTGGAAATTACGCGCGCCGGACGGTTGGTTCAAACTGTAAACAACCTGCTGGAAGCAATCCGTAATGATCTTGTCGATCGTACGACGTCTCTTGCTCAGATCCACCACCTCGTCCGCGCGTTTGTAATAATCCTCGCCGTACTCCTGCTCGATGAAGTAGTTCATATACATAAGGAACTCGGGCGTAGCGCACGCGCCTGAGAGCATGCTCGACACCATGAACACCATGTTAATGAACCCGCCGCAGAACGATTTGAGGTTATGAGGAGGCGTAGCGTTACCGCCGATGCTCTTCGTTCCTCCGATCAACCACGGATACATCGTGATAGAGGCACAATAGTTAGCCAGGTTCGTCTCGTCGTTCTTGTAGATGAAATGCTGGTTGAGCAGGTTCATATAACGGTCGCTCAACTCTTTGCCGAACATCTCCTTGATACGCTCCGTCAGCAGACGACGGTTCAGACGAATAAAGCCCTGCTTCGGAAGTTCACCGATCAGCGTAGCGATATTCTTGTGCTCCACGTTGGCGTTCGCGTCGAACTTGGAACCCTCTGCCGCATTGGAAGCCTGCACGTAGTTCATCATAAAGTCCAGACGACGCTGCGTCTCACGATCCTCCGTATGACCTTGGCGATACAAGATGAACGCCTTCGCCACCTGATAGTAGCCTTCAGCCATCAGAGCGACCTCCACCTGATTCTGAATCTCCTCTACGGTCGCATTATTATGTACTCGAAGGTGCGAAAGGATAGCTCCCAGTGTCTCCTCCGTCGCAAACGCACCAACCGCTAAGAATGCCTTCGATATGGCATTTTTGATTTTGTCAATGGTAAAAAGTTCTTTCTTACCGTCTCGTTTAATAATGTATGTTTCCATATATATAGTGTAGTATTTTATTTGAATTTGCGTCAAAAAAAAGGCCCTCCTAGGCGGAAGCCATTCCTCCCGTTCCATCGGGAGAACATTCCGGGTGCAAAGGTACTACAAATTTTTAATATGTGCAAATATTTTTGACAAAAAAATTTCAAAAAAATTACAACAAAAGTTATCAACAATTTACAAAAGTTATCCAAAACTTTTTGTCATCTTATTGTTTTACAGCTATTTACGATTTTTAAAATATCAAAAAGTTGTCCAAAAATAAAAAGTTATCAACAATCCAAGCCGTACTTTTAAGAAAATTTAACAAATAAAAGAAACGACCCGCCGAAGCGAGCCGTTTCAGGGAAATATGTAATCCGAGATTACTTAACGATCGTACCGATAGCGTTGTACTTCACGCCGTTCTTCTCGATCACGAGTTGACCGTTCACAATACGCTTGCTAACACCGGCAGCAGCGTCGGTATTCTCGATTGCCTCCGGCCACTGACCGAGTTGGCACTCGATATCTACGCCCCACGTGTTGGTAGCCTTTACAGTAATTACACCGTTTGCGTGAACAGTAACCGTACCGTCAACCATCAACCACAGAGGAATAGCGATATAACCTTCTGCGTCAATAGAACCGCCGAACGAACCATAGATATTCTGGTTGATATAACCGGCGCTTACGGTACCAGCCTCATAGGACTCGTCGATATCATATACACCTACCGGCAACTCGGTAACGCCCTCGGCTACATTGAACTCAAGCGAGATATAGTTGTTTTCTGCATCCTGCGCCTCTGCAATCAGCACATTGTACTGAGCTGCATATTGATCATCTACCTCGTACTCAGCGAAGATGTGCTTGAACGGAGTGTCTTGAGAATCATACTGATTACCACCTTGACCGCCACCACGCTCGTCTTCAACCATAAGCGTCAGGTTAAGGATGAACTCTGTAATATCAGAAGCATCATTCTCGTTCTTACCAACGAATGTACCGGTAATGGTTGCAACATCATTGTTGATTGCCAACGTGATGTTAGCATCAAACATATCGTACCAAGTGGTATCCGTGCCTACGAACTTGCCTGCATATGTATATTGCGCATACAAATCAGCCTTGCTATACGTACCTGCATCTTCACCATCCGTGATAGCCAACAGCGAGATGTAACGCGTCTCATCAGCATTCATTGCCAATGCCTGCCAGTAGTACATACCGTCTTGCTCTAAAAGGTAAAGAATACCTGCACCATTCAAAGTCTCTTGGCTGGTCGGCTCCGGCTTAATATACGTCAGATCCAGCGTATAGAGCGTATTGTTCATGCAGAGAACATCACCAGTAACAACACGGTTGCCGTCTGCTAAAGTAGCCAGCGTAATAGAACCGCTGTAAACCTTGCTTGCTACACCGGTAGCAATATCGGTAATCGAACCGGAAGCAACATAGATACCATCTTGATCTGAATCAATGCTGAGTGCCACCTCATAGTTCTCATCGCTTGCAATCAGGTCATAGCCGAATACGTATCCGTAGAACGATTCCTCCTCAATCTGAAGGTTGGTAGCTACGATGGTATCAAAGTTTTGTGCCTCAGGAGCAGCGTAGAACATAGTGATGTGATATACATTACCGTCGTCGCAGAGCATATCAGCTACTACATCAATACGGTTGTTAGCCTCTGTAACAGTAGCCTCCAACTCCATAAGATTCAGTTTGGTGTCTGTAGCCACCTCCGTAACATAGGTATAAGAGGCCAGTGCATCTTCGGTTGCATACGTACCTGCAGGAGAAACTGAATCATGGTTAACAACGTCTATCCTCACAGAGTACTCTGCATTCGCGCCACGCATCCACCAGTCACCGTCACTCTTATAGTAGCTAATAGTCATCGGCTCGGAAATAACTACGTTGATCGTATCACCGGTCGGAACAAACGGCTCCTCATAGTATGCCATCTGCACATGATAGCAGTGTGCATCCTGACCCAGATAATATGCATCTACATGGAAGGTGTCATCAGCGAAGGTAATCACTGCGTCGCCGGCGAGCACGTCAACACCAATAGTATCTGTAGCAGTAAACTGATAAATAGCGGTGTAGTCCAGATAGAGTTGGTCACCGCTGTAGGTTCCCGCAATTTGATTGCCTTTGAAAGCAGCATAAACAGCACCGTTAGCATTCTCACCAACAAACTGGAAGATACCACTGGTAGCAGTAAAATCTGTCAGTTCAACTTCCTCAGCAGCAAAAACTACATTGATCGTGTCAGTTGCAACCGGCAGGGGCTCCTCTTGATAAACGAGGTTGTAGATGTCGCCATTCTCAAGCGTCAAGGAAGCCTCGATACGTACGAGACCTTCTGCATCTGCCGTTTTAACAAGTGAAGCAGCAGAAGCCGCTCCGAGAGAAAAATAGTCATCTTCGGCATAATCATACTGATATGCGCCCGTATAAGTAGCCCACATATCAGCAAGCGTGTACGTCTGATTCAAAGCGAGCTCCGATGTACCAGCTGCAACATAGATGTCGAATGTAAATGCATAATCCCTAGTAGCATCATACATTATTACATAGACATCACCGTCAGATGCATAATACTCAGTTGAATACTCGGCGATAGCCACATCGAAGGTCTCCTGCTTAGCAGCCGGAGCACGCTTGATAGCAGCCGGAGCGATCTGTGCACCCGGTACACGGTTTGTAGCCACTTTCGAAGCCTTTACGTTCTTAAGCGTAACGGGAGCAACTTGATGAGCTGCAGCTTTCTTTACTACAGGCTTCTCCACTTGCTGTTTCTCGAAGTAGCTCTTGCTCAATCTTGCAGATCCCGTCAGCTGTTTTGCCGGTACTGCACTTGCGCTCAGCACGATGGCTACTGCGCAAAACAAAGAGAAAAATTTCTTCATAAACAAATAAGTTTTAGTTAATAATAAAGTGTATAAATAGTATATGCACAATTAAAACGCCGCAAAGTTAGCACAAAAATCCCACAAAAACAAGAATCACATACCCAAAAGCACAAAATTCTTGTTTTTGTCAACTATACTTGGCAATTTGCACCGTTTTGTCCGCTTATCTGGTCTTTGCCATTCGTTTGGCCATACCCATTGCGTTCGTCGGGCAGACCAGACGGCAGAGGTGGCAACCCACGCATTTCGTTCCGACGATACGCGGCTTGCGGTCCTCGCCGAACTCGATGGCCTGGTGGCCTCCGTCCTGACAGGAGATATAACAACGGCCGCAGCCGATACATTTGTCGCGATCCACTTTCGGGAAGACCATCGTGTCCCGATCCAGGTCGTGCGGCAGCACGATATTCGGCAACTCTTCGCCTACCAGTTTCTTCAACTCCGTGATACCGCGACTCTGCATGTAGGTCTGCAGACCGAGAATCAGATCATCGATGATGCGGTAACCGTATTCCATCACCGCCGTACAAACCTGCACGTTGCGGCAACCCAACTGGATGAACTCCAAGGCGTCACGCCAGGTCTCGATACCGCCTATACCGCTGATGTCCACATGCTTCTCGACACCGGCTTTCCGGATCACAGGGTGACCGCTCATCTCATACACCATCCGCAGGGCTATCGGCTTGACGGCTTTGCCCGAGTAACCGCTGATGGTCTTCTTCCCGTTCACCTCCGCATCATGGCTCATCGTAATGGATTTGATGGTATTGATGGCGCTGATGCCGTGTGCGCCACCGTAGTACGATGCCAGCGCAGGAGAGGTCATCGACATCACATTCGGCGTCATTTTCGGAATGACGGGAATCGATACCGCTTCCTTGATACACGACGTATAGCATAGGATCAGCTCGTTGTTCTGGCCGATATCCGATCCCAATCCCGACAGTTTCATCTGCGGGCAGGAGAAATTGAGTTCCACCGCATCGCAGCCTGCATCCTCGGCCATCTTCGCCAACTCGATCCATTCCTCCTCACTCTGGCCCATGATCGACGCGATGATACGCTTCGTCGGATAATTGAGTTTGAGCCTGCGGAGGATATCGAAATCCATCTCGTAGGGGTTCTCGCTCAGCTGCTCCATGTTACGGAATCCGGCAAAGGACTTGTTGTACGCCTGCACCGCATCAAAGCGCGGACTCACTTCGCGGATATCCTGCTTGCAGATTGTCTTATAGAATACGCCTGCCCATCCTGCTTCGAGGGCACGCGCCACCATGTCATAATTGGTGCATACTGCCGATGATGCCAGGAAGAAGGGATTCTCGCACACCATGTCGCAGAAGTTAATCTCCAGCGACGGCAGATCTTTCGCCTCTACCCTCTCACCTTTCGCCTCTCGCCCCTCGCCTCTCGCCTCTAAACCCTTCGCCAGTTCCAATATCCGTATCGGCCGGTCGTAATGGATACACGCTTTCTCAGCCGCTTGCAGCTGTTCGTCGGTGACGTCAGCCCAGAAACGCCAGGCGTTCTGCTGGTTGTCAAACCGTATAGCTCGGATAGCGCGCGCTATGTTCTCCCCGCAGGGTGCGTGCTCGCATAACAGGCAACGAGCGGCCTCTTCGTGTAAATGGATCATACATTTTCAGTATTTGGTGTTTTCAAAATAATCCTTTGGGAGCGGCGAACGAAGCGTCCATCGTATCACACACGATCCGGTTGATCTCGCGATACGTGAGATGGAAGGTATCGATCATATGCCGCCACTCGTTGAGCAGCGTCGTATTGCTGACCGTCATATTGTCGGTGTTGATGCTCACTTTGACGCCGGCATTCATCAGTTCACGCAAGGGGAAGGCCTCGTATGACGGGAAGATCGCTGTATGCAGGTTGCTGGTCGGACATAACTCCAGCAGTATCTTGCGCTCCACGAGCATGCGCACCACCTCGGGATCTTCCAACGCGCGCACACCGTGACCTATACGCACGGCGCCGGCTTCGATAGCCTCGCGCACGCTCTCCGGTCCGGCGGCTTCACCGGCATGGATGATCAAGGGTATGCCGGCGGCACGGACTGCGGCGAACTCCTTGGCGAACATACGCGTCGGATAGAGCGCTTCGGCACCCGCAAGATCAACCGCCACCACGCCTTTTCCGTAAAACGCTTTGGCGACCTCGATCGTCTCCATGTTCTTCTCGTGCGTGTCATCGCCTCGCATCATGCTGAGGATGAGTCCGCACGGCAGCGGCGCGTCTGCGATGGCACGCAGGACGATCTTCACCACATCGTATTGCGACAAACCCTCTTCGGTCGATTTCTGCGGCGCAAAACGGACCTCTACATACTGCAGACCCTGCTCATACAGTCCGTCCAGCAGTTCGTACATACACAGATAGAGCGCTTCGCGGATATGCAGAAGCGAACAGGGCAGAGAGAACCGCTCGAGGTAATCGTTCAGACTGCTGCAACGGTCCATCACGGACATCGCGTTCTGCAGTTCTTCGTCTGTATAAGGGAAAGGAATACCTTGCATGCCTGCCAGCTTGCGTGCGGTCTTCGGGGCGATGGAGCCGTCCAGGTGCAGATGCAGGTCCACCCAGGCGGGATATGCGTTTGTGTTGTTCATGATCGTATGTTTGTCTTACTGGGCTGCAAAGATACGCATTTTTTGCGACATATGCAAAAAAAATTTGTTTATTTCAAATATTTTTCGTACTTTTGCAGCCGTTATGGATCAATTACGGACATATTGGACCCGTTTGCCGTCGGAAGAGAAGGCGAATACCCTGACGCACCTGATTCCGCTGCTCGCCGTTCTTGTTCTCGCATGGCCGCTGACGGCGAAAGCCGGTCAGTGTACCGTTTACCCTGTGCCGTTGACCCTTGCAGGAACGCTCCTTTTCCTCACAGGCGCGGTGCTCATGTTCCTCTCCTCCACCCTGTACCACGCCGCTATCGACCCGGACGTCAAAGCGCGTCTGCGTATCTTCGACCACATATCGATCTACGTCATGATAGCGGGTTCGTACTCGCTGATCTGCCTCTCGGTAGTCGGCGGATGGATCGGGTGGACCTTGTTTATCTTCCTGTGGTTGTGCGTACTCGCGGGCGCGATCGGCAAGTTCATCGCCTTGGGCAGGCACCCTCGTCTGTCT
>Ga0265299_10002751_pt1 | contig 17689 bp, 30 predicted proteins | sample AusTroGonzalo_MG_4_FD_193485 | JGI IMG/M metagenome (GOLD analysis project Ga0265299, IMG submission 193485) | Bovine rumen microbial communities from tropical cattle in Woodstock, Queensland, Australia - Gonzalo_02 | ecosystem: Host-associated > Mammals > Digestive system > Stomach > Rumen ... | reverse complement strand
TATGTTATATAAATAGCTACCGCCAAAAGAGTTTGAATCTCCAATACTTAATATATTTGAACCAGTCGCATTGTTTTGACTACCATGACACATTATCTAAAAACCAGTTATAGTATTACTACTTCCATTAATATTAATATACTAACCACTAATATTATTTCCTACTCCATTTGCACTTGTATAGGCAGCACTTATAATCTGATTATCTCCAAAAATATTACAAGATTTTAATCCGCCTCTTGCTTCAATATTTACACCTGAAATTAAACAGTTATAAGCATCAAAAGGTCCAAACTCGTATGTCTATTCATTCCACTAACTATTTGAGTAGTAATATTTATTTTCAAGACTATAATTAGTAGAATTGCATATCTATAATATATCATAATCCTAAAAAGAACTTATAGTAGCATTATATTCTACCGAAGTTATAATAGAAAAATCATGCTAAGTTGAACCTTCTGATATACTAGTAATTGTAGTGCCAAGATATGTAGAATCAGAGGGTGGATAATCTGAGATATTCCAAGTATAACTACCTTCTCTATAAAAGTATTTTGTGTTTATAATATAATAAATTGTATCCTCATCTTTTGTGTAACTATTATATTCATTATATATTAAGTATCCATTAAATACTCCGCCATAACTACGCTATTCAGTAGTATATCCAGTCATTAAAGATATAGGAGAAGTTGTTATATCTGTAGTTATACCAATTTTTTTATTAAAATGACCAATTCTAATTTTTTGTCCTTGAATAATAGACTAATATGCTCCATTTGCCTCAATACTATTAGGCTATACTGGATATTCATATGCTTGATATCCAGCAATAATAGAAGCCTATACATTTTCAGTTTTTGAGTAAGAACCAATTATCAATGACTAAGGGGCATATTCTGCTTTATTTCGAATTCCACAAACAAGAGTATGATTACCCTTAATATCATTTACTTCTCCTCCAATAATACTACAATCTGAATTAGTAATATTATGCAATCCTGTGACAAGAGTGTTGTAAGATCCATCAAGATTATGATTTTCACCAAATACTGCGCCTCTTCCACAGGAGGATACTGTATTATTATATCCAACAACAATGCAACCACTCGCCCATGTTACATTATTATATCCTCCAAACACATAAGCTCCACCAGAATATGCACCATTATGATTACTTGCAGTATGATTATTTGTACCAACGATTAAACTAAAGTCATCACTGTCAGATATATTCTCACGACCTATAATCGCACTTCTACTCGTTCCTCTAATCTGATTGCCTTTTCCTACAATCATTGTACCCAAAGGCGTATACCAATCCGTAGCAGACATCTAATTAGTTTCTCCAAAAATTGCGCAACCATCTGCATTATTTATCTAATTTGATTGACCTGAAATTATACTCCAATATCCGCCAGTAATTTTATTGCCAGAACCTGTAACAAGATGAGAATCTCCATTTTGTACAATATTATATCTACCAAGTACACTTTGGTAACCTCCACATAATATTTGATTAGACCAACCATTAATAAAATTATATTCTGGTTTTGTACTAAAAAACCCAGGTCTAACATACTAGTCACCATCTAGTACATACCTCAATTCTTTATTATTGCTTCCGACAATAGTGGAATATTCTCCTTCACTTATATTTCTAGAGTGCATATTCGTATCTTTATAACTATTAAAAATTTCGCTATTCTCTCCACCAATAGTCTCCAGTGTCTATCCATCAAGAGTAATAGTATGCTATTTATTAGTAACATCTTCTCCTACACCGCCAAATGTGTAGCCTTTATATAAAATCTAATTCATAAAATACTTTCACCTCCAAGTATTCTGTCTATAAAAAAGTATTTTACTACTAAAAAATCTCTAATAAATACCTTGTGCCGCACTGCAAAAATTTACTAAATCTTCCTCTAAAACTTTCATAGCGCGGCACAAATTATTTATTTAAAAAATCTAAACATATATCTTAAATGATATTCATTACACATAGAGTCAAAATGTTCTACTACTTCATATGCCTCACTTTCAAATACTGCTTCTGCTAACTTAACACAAGCCGCATTATTTATAGTATCCATATAGTATTTATCATTACGACATCTTCTTGGTACTACAACTTCAGTAGCAAAAGCGAGCGATTTCATTGGAATCTGTTTAACAAACTGGGTATTATTCTTTTCATATTCTTCAAGTAAAGCAGTTTTCTTATTCAACTCTTTTGTTTTCATATCAAGTTCTTCTTTTAAACATATATTCTCTTTTATAGCATCATTTAATTTTCCCGTTTCGGCATTTAAAACTGAACGATAACTTTTATCTAAATCCTCATATCTACTCATATAAATTTCTTTTTCTGCTGATGCTTTTGATAAAGCGATACCTAGTATAATTAAAACAACAGCCAAAAGAACAAAAGCAATTATAGTTCCCATTATAAATCCTCCTTTAATTAATACAATCTCTCAAAACTCTTTCATAAACATTATTATCATAATCTTTAAATCTATCCCAAGCAATTAATTTTCTTCCATTCATTTCAACTAATCCATTATAATCATAATAATTACCTTTATAACAATAGATAAAATGACCGTCAATTACATCATAGTAAATACTACCACCATTAAATCTTGCTTCTAATATCTTTGCAAAATAGAAGCAATTACCAGTAGTCCAATTACAATCAATTTTAAATCTTGACTTAATAAAATTCAAAACTTCATTCATTAAAAACCCCACCTATAATTCCAATTTTTATTTACCTCATTTAAGGTTTTTAAACTATTATTACAAAAATAAGCATCATCAAATCCTTTATCTGACCAATACTTCTCTGCTTCACTTTCTGCTAAGGCATTAACTTCTTTTATAATCCCAGTAGGTTTAGTTACTATAAAATCCCACCCTTCTGAGCCATCATATTCCCAACGTATCATTATAAAATCTTTACCAACTAATTTTATATCTTTTGCAACATCTTGAGAACCATATCCATTATCATAAACAAAATGACTTATTCTTGCAAAGTTATCTTTAGAGATTTCAAAATCATCTCCACCAATCCACTCTACATCATCAAAAGTCTTACCGTTTTCCTTCAATACTGCTATTGTTTCTTCCCAAAAAGCCATTTTAAAATCTCCTTTCAATTTACGTTGTGCCGCCCTTCAAACATCTCTGATATATCCATGACATATGGAGCGCGGCTCTTTGTGCTTTTCATTTTTATTCTAAATTAATTATATAAAAAAATTTTTAAAAAGTCAAATAAATAAAGAGCCACCAATAAATTGATGACTCTCCTTCTATATTCTAAATCAAACTAATCCTAAAAAGTAATTGAGGGGTATTACAATTGAGCCAGATAGAATTAATTTAATTTATTAACTATTAAACCTATTTAGCATCATTTAATGAAATCCAACCATTTGAAGTAACTCTTCCGTACTGAACTCCATCTACTGTCTTTCTACCTAGAACTTGATAAGTTTGTCCTGCTTTCGCTTCTCCTTCGAACTCTACGATAGGAGTATCTTTTGTTACTTTATACATTAACTTAGTTGGTTCTGGTGTAGGTGTTGGTGCAGGATAACCATTCTTACCTTTTGCTTTAATCTATGTAGGATAATCTACATAGCAGTAATCATGGTCAACGTTTCCATTAATTCCATTATATCTCATTGTAGAACTATTCTGCCATACACCATACTGATCAGAGTAGTTAAGCTTTGGACCATACTCTGCTATGGCCATAGCGTAGCGCTTTCTTGTAGTAGAATTTAAATAACTCTGTGCGGCACTACGATAAATATAAATACCTACCCAGTACCCAGCTTTTTCCATTTCAGAGCAATAAGCCTAAATAATCTCATTTGTTTTACCTGTATTGAAAATGCTCATTTCCTCTACATCATAGTAAATAGGATATTCTAATTGTTTACCCTTTAGAAGTGCGATTGTTGACTGTGCTTCTCTTTTTGCCATATCAACAGTGGTAGCATAGGAGTAAAAATAAACTCCTACTGGAATACCAAGTCTCTTACACTCACTGTAATTTCTACTAAACTAGGTGTCAATCTGATTTGGGTAGCTTAAAGTATCTCCATAACCTGCACGAAGAAGTGCAAAATCAATCTGAGGTTTAACTTTTACCCAGTCAATAGTTCCCTGCCATTGACTTACATCAATACCAGACTTTACATAATTTGCCATGTTCATACCTCCTTTATATAACCTAATTCATTAAAATAGTATTTAATTTTTTGTTCTTCTTCTTCCTAATCAAAAGAAACAGTAATTAAATCTCCAGCTTTCATTTGTCCAGATAGAAGCCCAACCAATGATTTACCATTAACCATTCTTCCATCTTGGTTAAATACTCTTATATCACTTTTTAGTGGTTTAATTGCCCAATTAAGTTGTGCCGCGCAGCGACCAGTTATATTCTATTTCAATTTACATTGAAAACTCATATTCAAAATCACTCCTTTAATAATAAAAGGTTGACTTTTCTTTAATTTTATTCTATAATTATATAAAGAGGTGATAGAAAATGAAAGAATTTAATTCTAACGATTGGATGACTGCCACCGAAGAATTATAGAATAAATATATACATTATCTTTTAGATTTAAACTACTCTATTGATAATGTAAGTGGTAGTATATTAACTAACGCTTTAGTTAGTAAAGTGCTAAATGATTTGCTAAAATTTGTAGAAAGTCAACCAAATAAAGTTTTCGTTTATGACTATAATGATGACTTACCTAGTTTAGTAGGATATAAGATTTTGATTTTACTTAATGCTCAACATCCTTTTGATTTCAGGTTATTGAAAAAGAGTAAAATCTTTAAAGCAAAAAATACTAAGAAGCAACTTGCCAAAGGACAGAAATTCATATCAGAGAAGAAAATTATTAACAACCCTGATAAGTATGCTTTAATTTCATCTTTTAATCCTATATATGAAGTAATAGGGGTAGAGAAAAACTTTAAAGATTTCGGTTTAGAAAAGTTTGAATTGATTAAGCAGTTTACTCCGAGCGATTTTATTAACTGTCAACAGTTCTATAGTATTAAGAGAGTTAAAGACTTCTTTACTGAGAATTTAGGTTTTGTACTTGGATATTCTAAGACTATTAATAACTTAAATGAAGGTCAAATTTGGACAGGTAGTCTTAATCCTATTAATGTTGATAAGGTTAACGTAGTTTGGGTTGATGGAGAACAAGAGAAAGCAATTAAAACCCTACAAGATGTGGAAGAAAGTGATGATATTAATTTTTACTTTTACGATGATGAAGATAGCGTTGGAGTAAGAGATATATTGTTTAGTTATAATTTTAGCTTTTATTTAAAGCATAAGTTTAATATTCCTAGTGAACGGTATCAGAATATTAATAATTATAAATTTATTGAATATTGTAAGACTTTAGGAATTAAGTTGAATTTAGTCGGATTTAGTACAGAACAATATTTTAAGTTTATTGAGGAGGGTAAAAGTAATGGATTTATAGAGAAAAATTTTTGAAGATATTTTAAAAAAATATAATATTACTCTTTATGATAATAATGGTATTGAAATTAGCTTAAAAGAAATTATCCCTTAGATTGCGGCACAAACACCATTTATGGCAGATGCTCATAAAGATTTTATTGCACAATATTTGTCTTATAATGGAGGTAAATAAAATGAAAATAATTATTGTTAATGGTAAAGGCGGTAGTGGCAAAGATACTTTTGAAGAGTATTTTAGGGACGTTGCAGAACTTTGTGAAAATACAGTATATAAAACCTCAATGGTAAGGGCAGTTAAAGGTATCGCTCAAATGTGCGGTTGGCAGGGCGGCAAAGATGATAAGGATAGAAAGTTCTTATCTGATTTAAAAATGTTACTTGATGATTATAATGACTTTGCTTTTGAAAGTGTTGTTAACGATATCCTAAGAGCAGATAAAGAGCATTATGATTATATTTTTATTGATGCAAGAGAACCAAGAGATATAGATAGACTTAAGGATATGAGTTTAAATTGTTATACAGTATTGATAACTAGAAAAGAAACAACTAATAAAGTCTATGGTAATGATGCAGATGATTGTGTATTTGATTATAATTATGACTATGTAATTCCAAACAATAGTACTCTTGATGAATTAAAAGATAGTGCAAAAACTTTATTTGAGATTATTGATAGTAAAGAGGAGTTGATACCAAGTGAGTGATATAATAAAAACCATTGGCGCGACTAATCTGTCAAAAGGTAAGCGAGCAGATTGTGATTTCTATGCAACTGATCCTTAGACTATAAATGATTTACTATCTAAAATGCCCGAATTAAAACAAAAGGGATTGAAGGCTCTTGAGCCATGCGCGGGTTGTGGTACATTAGCAGATAGATATAGTAATTTAACTGGAAATTAGGTTGATATGTATGATATTTGTAGTAGAAGAGAAGATATAATTGAAATGAATTATATGAATTTAGAGTGCAAAGATAAATATGATGTAATATTAACTAATTTTCCTTATAAAGAAGCGACTCTTAAAGAACCAATAGGCTTTAGTTAGTTAGTGTTGAAAGCTTTACGAGATATTAAACCAGATGGATATGTGTGTAGTTTTCAAAGATTACTATAGTTAGAAAGCAAAAAACGTTATGAAAATATTTATGGATTGCGACCGCCCAGTCAAATATATGTTTATTCTCACAGAGTAAATTGTTTTAAAAATGGAAATTTTAATATAAAAGAAAATAGTGCAATTGCTTATAGTTGGGTAATCTGGCATAAGGATATGAATGGAAGATTTACTGAAGAAACTCGATTAGGGTGGATATATTAAAGTGAGGATAGGTTAGATTTCTAATCTATCCTTTTTTCTTACGCAGTGCCGCGACCCATCATCCCAGGGAAAAGCACAAGTTTTCGGGGCGCGGCACAACGTAAACAAATCAAAAAATTTTTTAAATAAACTTGACTTTATAAATAATTTATTATATAATATAAATATAAAGGAGGAATAAAAATGAGAATATTAAGAGATATTTTATTAATTATTGCCGCAATATTTATAGATGTAGTGATTATTGTATTATCAATAATTTCCTATAAAATATCAACTGTTTTTGGTATAATAATCTCTATTATTGCAATTTATATTATTGTACTATCTATTGTTATATTAATTAATTATTGTTTTGAAGGAGGGGATTAAAATTATGAATATTTGGCAAAAGAATTGCTATGAAAACTGGAAAAGAATTAAATATAAAACTGATTGGAATTATGCTTATTGGATAACTTGGTGGATTGAATGTCTTTTAATTTTTATAAATGGCGGTTACTATAAATCATATAGTATATATTTTATTTTTATTCTTTTTATGAGTATTTTTTGTTTATTTTATAAGGAAGAGGAAGGAGAGAGATTATATGGTTAAAATATATTGTGACGGCGCGGCAACTATGAAACAAGTTAATGGAAAATATGAAAGATGTAATGGAGGTTGGGCATTTGCTAGAGTTGAAGATAATAAAGTAACTTATTGGGAAAATGGTAGACAATTAAATACTACTAACAATGCTATGGAGTTATTTGCTATTCTTAGTGCTCTTTGGTATTGTAATAATAAAGATATAAAAGGAGTCGGAATAGAAATTTATTGCGATAGTGCTTATTGTGTTAATATTTTTTCATCTTGGATTGAGGGATGGAAGCGCAATGGATGGACTCGCGGCAAGAAACATGAACCTATTGAAAATTTGAGTTTAATTATGGATATTGATAAATTAATTAATGAACTTAAAAAGAAATTTGTTGAAGTTAAGTTTGTTAAAGTAAAAGGACATAGTGATAATGAATTTAATAACTTTGTTGATAAACTCGCTGTTGAGGCTAAAGAAGGAATAATACGAGGAAGGCATATAGATTACTCTTGTTATGATGAGTATGATAGATATTTTGATGACAAGGGAACAGATGAAATAATAAAGCCTCTTATAGAAAAGGAGTAATAAAGTAAAATATTAATAAGAGATAGATTTAAACTAAGGAATTAAATATTTGATTTTTGTTAAATATTGTTGTATAATATATATAGAAAGTTAAGGAAGATTAGAAAATAGTCTTAGTATGCAAAGCAAAATGGGGTAAAATAAATGGTTGCTAAACTAAACTATTTTCTAGTCAACTTATTTCTAAAAATAAAAAATTATAAGGAGGAATTAAATTTATGTTTAATTCTATTGTGGCAAAGGATAATTTGCTTTTGGAAATTTATAGGGTAGTAAAGAGTAAGGCAAGTAACGATGTAAAGGTTGAGAACGTTATTAAGCTTCTCGAATAGAATAAGGAGTTTAATAAAGTCCTTAAATTTGAAGAAAGAGAACGATTAAATAGGTAAAAAAGAGAGCAGTAGTTTTACTACTGCTCTTCTTTATTTTCCAATATTTCAATTCTTTTTTCTAATTCTTTCGTATACATTAATAGAATTGGAATAAAATCTGTATATGCTAAAGTCTGAAAATCTTCAGCACCATTTTCTATTAAACAACCAAAATCTTCTTTTGTTAAATTAACTTTAGAAAGTTTTTCTTCTATTTCCTAAGTAATAAAACCAATATGATATTTATTTTCATCATCATCCTTAAACTTAAATCTTTTAGGTTCTATTTCTTTAATTAATTCTAGATAGCGATTATCTAAAATTTCTATATTTTTCTTATTTCTTCTATCTGATGTCTATGCAAGAGTTTTGCAAGTTAAAGTTCCATTATTATCTCCATATATACTACTTACACAATAAGATTGATTTGTTACAGTACTAAAAGTTGAACCAGAATGATAAGAATATCCAAATAGAACAGGTCTATGAGCAGTAGAAGCAGCGCCACCCCAACCAACAGTCTAGGTTACATAGTTATTTCCTGGGTACGCAGGTAAACTTACTATACCACTAGAAGGATTATATGCTGTAGTTCCTACTTTTACCTGTGTTACAGTACCTATACCTGCTCCTATTGCTGTTCTAAATGCCGCGGGGTCTGTAACTGAATAAGAACGCGTACCATCTGCATTTGCTGTTATATTTAAATAGTTTGCTAATGCTGAATTATTATAAGTAGCAAAAGCACCAAACTATAAGGTAATATTTTTGCTAGTATCTTGGAAAACTTTTATCATACCAATACTATTTCCACCACTATCACTAAAGTACATTATTCCACTTCCACTTACGGTTGCACTTGGCGCAGTGCCTCTAGTAATATTCGTAGAATTTAAATAAAATGTACTATTGGTAAGAGTAGCTGTTCGATTTCCATTAGAATCTACTGCTAAATCTAAATAATTAGAACCACTATTTGATATAATCGGTCCTATTCTTAATACCATATCTCCTGATGTTAAATGTCTTGGTATAATTGCTCCTATGTTTTCATTATCTTTATCTCTAAGATATAATCCGCATGAGCCATTTATAACGCTAGAAGGCGTCGATCCATTTCTATCAATATTAGTACTTTTTATACAAATAGTATTATCAGTAAAAGTAGCTTTACGATTTCCGCTAGAATCTACAGTAAGTTCTAAAAAGTTACCTACCGCATCACTAGTGCCAGTTGTTATCGGTCCAAGTCTTAATGCCATCTCTCCTGTTTTTAATCTTATAGGAGTAATTGTGCCCATATTAGCATCATTAGTATCTTTAAAATAAAGTAAACTATTTCCAGCAGTATCGTTTGATGGTGCAGTTCCTGCTCTTGCTATATTAGAACTTTTAAGATATAAAATCCCTGTAAGAGTTCCACCAATAAGTTTAAGATAAATATCATCATAGTTAGGAGTTGCCCAAGTTCCATCATTTCTTAAATAAGTAGTTGTGTCTGAACCAAGTTGAGGCCCACTAGTAATAGTATTAGTTCCATTAAATTTTGCTAAATAACCAGAAGTACCACTACCAGTAATATTATTTGCAATACTCGGAGTAACTGTTACTGTCTATGCTGAGCCGCCGCTAGGTGTTACTGTGAAACCATTAGTTCCATTTGCAAAAGTATAGGTAGTATTATTATCAGGAGGCGTAGTAAAGATATAAGTACTACCTCCTGCAGTAAGTTTATATTTAGTATTTGCCGAAAGAGTTAATTGATTAGTTCCAGTATCAGTCGCAATTGATAATGGGAAAGTTGTATTACCTGCCATTGCAGTTGTTGAAGTTGTTCCAATAACAAGATCTGAGGTTCCTGCCCCAATAGCAGTTCTAAAATTTTCTGGTGAGGATACTTTATATGTTCTTGTACCATCAGAACCTACTAAAATATCTAATGTATTATATATGTCTCCTCCATCATATTCATTTTCTACAGCAAGTTCAAGTTTTATTTCTCCTGTTGTTAATCTCTATACATTAATAAAACCAATTCTTTCTCCATCTTTATCTAAAAAATTAAATTCTGAATTGCCCCAAGTATTAGAAGTTACTGCTTCTCCATCTCTATCAAGGTTAGTAGCTTTTAATCTTAATGATTTACCATTTAATACTACATTTCCTTGAAATGTAGTTCCACTAATATTTGGTACTGTCAAAAGGTTTGTACTAGGATTATAATAGAAATCATTATCTCTATAACAAATATTATCAACATTTCCAGTAGTTGTAGTATTAGCAGAATATGCTAATAAAATAGGTCTATTAGTATTTCCATTTGTTAAAGTCTATCTAACTTTAGTGTCGCTATTTGCATCATAATAATTTAAAACTGTCCAACATCCTCCATCGACAGTCTATGTAGCATCTCCACCATTTACGGGATATATCGTAGCAGTACTACCTGCAGATTCATAAACTAAAGTAATAGTTTTTCCACTAACATAATGAGTAGTCAATCTAGTTGTATTATTAACTGAAACAGGTTTATAATTAGTTCCATTATCAAGAGAAATATAAACTCCATAACTATGACCAGCACAAGGAATTCTAATTGTAATTATATCTCCATCCTATGGCTATTTACCTAAATTAAATTTCCATTTAGCAGGAAAATATCTCGGACTAACTCCTTCTCCTTTATCTTGTGCCGTTTCACCAGTTCCAGTTATTAAATCAAATCTCTAATCAATATCATTCATAACCCAACGTTTATCAGTAGAACTTACTTGATAATATGTAAAACTTACTATCTATCCTGCCGCCCAGTTCTAAGTTGAGCACTATGGGGCAGTAGTGCCATACCTTTTAATCGCTATTGCTCCCGTGCTATTTACATTTAGAGTAGGACTTGCCGCAGTATTTCCATTTACAAAATAAACGTGAATTGTAACTCCATTTTCTAATTGACTAAAATTAGAACAAGTAACTACTTTTGCTGCAGTATCTATAGCAGTACTACAAGTTCCAAATAAAGTAGAGGCAACTAAATGAGTAGTTCCACTACTATCCTTAATTTTTCCTACATATCCCATTTAAATCGCCTCCTTTTATGTTGAAACTCCAGTAACTGCAGAGACAGAACTCCAAGATAATGAAGGTAATGTTCCTGCACTCCAATTGCTAACTTCTGATATTGTAACAGAAGAACTTAATACTGGAACAGTTACATCGGTATTACTACTTATTTCTTTAATAGTAACAGAACTACTTAAAATAGGTACTGTTACATCACTTGTACTACTAATCTCAGTTATAGATACAGAACTACTTAAAATAGGTACTGTAACATCACTAATAGAACTAATCTATTTTAAAGTTACTGAAGAACTTAAAACGGGTACTGTAACATCACTTATACTACTAATCTATTTTAAGGTTATAGAACTACTTAAAATAGGTACAGTAACATCAGTATTGCTAACAACATTATTAATAGTAACAGATGATGATGTAGGCAATGTTCCCTAATTTAATTCTAATGTTATTCCACTTACTGTCAATGTTGGTAATGTTCCAACACCAGTTATCTAATTAAAAGTAGTAGATGATGTAGTTACCTTTGTTGCTGTTGTTGTAGATGATGTAACGGGGTATATTGTAGTATCTTTGCTAACAACTTTAGATGCAGTCGTTGTAGATGATGTAACTGGATATATTGTTGTGTCTTTACTAACTACCTTAGATGCCGTTGTTGAAGATGATGTAACTGGATATATTGTTGTTGATTTTGTTGTAACTTTTGTTGCAGTTGTTGTAGTTGATTTTACAGGATAGATTGTAGTATCTTTTGAGACTATTTTGGATGCAGTTGTTGTAGTTGATTTTACAGGATAGATTGTCGTTGATTTTGTTGATAATGCGGGTAAGGTACCATTATCAAAAGAAAAAGACTAGTAATCAATAACATCTGCAGTTCCAGTTGCCTAAGCAGTATTAGTTTCAGTCCATGCACTCCAATTTCCACTTGTACCATTTCTAACCCTTTTATATGTAGTTAATGCTCCGCAATAATTTAAAAACTAATAATACCATGCTCCACTGGCAGTATGTAGAACTATTAATCCAAAACCAGAAGTTGAAGTTGGAATAGGTGTATTAGTACAGGAATTTCCTCCTCCAGCATTATAAAAACCAGGTAATACTATATCATTTAAATCTGCACCACTTGCTAAAGATGTAGACCTTGCTGCATCTGCGGTTGTTGAATTTCCACTAGAGTCTGTTAATTTTATATTTTTACTATCACGAGCTAATGAATAAGTTGTATCAGTTAACTAAGGAGTAACTCCATTAATTTTAACAAAATATGCGTCCGACCATCTATAACTACTACTTCCTATTTTTCCAGTATTATCTGTCATAGGATAGAAAGTTCTATTATTATTTAAACAAACTGCAACTCTATTAGCTAATGTTTGACAATTTGTAGCGAAATATATACTATTATCAGAAGAGAGGATTAATTGTTCTGCATCTCCAGTAAAAGCAGTGGTTTCTTTGCCAGATGCTCCAGCACTATTATTTATATCAAGTCTTGCAGGAGATTCAACAGTCTAATCGTCTGCAATTAAACTTGTTAAATTAGTGCTACTTTCTCCTCCTCCTATCATTGTTAAACCACCAGAATCAACAGTTAGTAATAGACCATTGGCCGATGTGTGCTTACCAGACCAAGCTCTTATGATCGCTCTTTCATAAGGAGCAACAGAGTATCCGTCTAGGTAGTTATTAGCATAAATTCCGTTTGAGTTTAAATACACTCTTTTTGCAGTAGTATTGCTATTACTGCCACTAACAGGATTTGCTGCAACAAAAGCTCCTCCATAAAAAGTTCCATTACCTGTTTGTAAAAAGGCTTTTCCACTTTTATAAACTATATTAGTTACTCCCGTTTCCGTATAATCACTAGGTTTACTATAGTCATTATACCCAACTATTATTGGTCTAAAATTAGTAGTTGAAGAATTAGTCTAAGTCACTTTAGTATCAGTATTAGAATTGTAATCTGCCTAAGTAACCCATCTATTATCAGTAGTAGGAGTGCCGTCAATATTAATACTTCCTGCACTCCAATATGTCATTATAATACTCATTCCTTTAGCATAATGAGTAGTTAATCTACCACTACTATAATAACAATTAATAGGTCCAGTGGTAATAGGAGGGACATCTTCTCCATTATTTAAAGTCAATTCTAAAGTAACATTAGTACCTGACACACTTGCATAAGGTAAGAAATAAGCAATAGTTAATCCATCATATATTTCTGGTAAATCAATTGTACCTGTCCAACTTGCTGTTGATGCAGTCTATGTACCAGCAACTGGTATAATTGTGTTTTTAATATCATAAATATTATTATCAGGAAGTTCAATCTTCTTTATAAAACTCACTTAAATCAACTCCCTAAAAATTCCATCCAATCATAAAAACTAATTCGTTCAAAAATTAATCCTTCTTTAAACTTCTTAGTCTTTAAAGTTATATAAATTTCGTTCTTCTTACTCTATTCAAGAGTAGTATAAAACTCTTTGTTCTTCTAATAGAACTTTTTAATTCTATTTTCTACTTTCTCTTTATATTCTTTATTCTCTTCTAAGTACCATTCATCTTTATTCAATAGTAAATACGTATCAAAAATAATTCGCGCGGCGCTCTCTCGTGCTTGCTGAACCATTCCTTTTTGCATAAATTCATCTATTAAATAATCGGTACTATCAATCATCTTATCATAAGTCTTTAATATATATTTCTTATCATGTCTACATACAGAATCTCCATTCCATTTCCAGAGATAAAAAGGTTTAATTACCATTCTACATCTATCTTTTCTAGAACAATTAATTGCCTAAAATACAAAGAAAGAGTCCTCATGAATGGTTAATCCATAATTCCATTTTATATTAAAAAGTTTTAAAAATTCTTTATTAAAAACTTTACCGTGAACAAAAGTACCGTCTTGTTCATTATGTTCAATATATAAAGTCTTTCCGTCGGGTGTTTTTACTTCTTCAATAAAATAGGAAATTAGGCTATCAAAACCTCTATCAATTTCTCCAAAAATCCAAAACAGTCCTCTCATATCAATGAACATATCATCAGCATCACAAAACATTACATAATCGCCTTTAGAAAACTAAAAGCACATATCTCTTGTTCCAGATACTCCTAAATGTTCATTGATAAAATAGTTGACTGTAAATGGGTATGAATCAATGAAATCTTCGGATAGTATAACATCTGTTCCATCATTAACGATAACGACTTCAATTTCATTAAAATCTATATTCTGTTGTAATGCTATACTATCCAGAAGAGGTTTTACCTATTCTTCCGTTTCTTTATATTGTGGAATTAAAATAGATAATTTCATTTAATTTATTCTCCTTTTAATTTATTTTATGAATTTGAAATACTTGGATATACAGTAAATGTATCTGTAGATGACGATGCAAGAGCAACCGTAATTCCATCTGTAATACCAGAAACTACTGTATCTCCACCAGCATATGCGGATACTTTCGCATAACTAGAAGTAACTGCACTTACTGCATTTGCAGTTGAAGTTGAGAGTACAACTGTAACAGTACCACTAGGAGTATACTCTAATGTACCACTAACAGAAGCATTAATATCAACAGTTGCTGCCGTAGCTTTGCTAAAGCTAACTCCAGTAACCCAAGTATCTTTAGGTACTGTAGTGTATACACTTTCTTTTGTTAGATCAGTATATGCACTAATAGCAACTTTTGATAATGATTCTGGACCAGTCATATATTTTGTATTCGATGCAGCAAGACCATAAACAGACATTGTAGTAGGATTTAAAGCATATATTTGTAAAATTTCGCCTGCAGTAACTGAAGCCACTTGTAAATAACCACTTGATAATGTAGTAGTAATAGAACCAAGAGGATTAAAAGTGGTCGCAGTTGCAGAGGTTCCATTTGTAATTGTTGTAGTATTACTTAAAACCTAACTCGATGTTCCTCCTGTCACTACCTGCTTTGTAAGTGCTAAACTTAATGCAGCATTTTTTGTTAATGTTGCCGCAGTTTTAGTATTTGTTATACTAACTGTTGCACCAGTTTGTGTTGCATCACCAGAAAAATCAATTGAAGTACTTGTTCCACTAAAAGTTGCTTTACTTACACTATAAACATAAGTAATAGATTTAGTTGTAATATCAGTAACAACTTTTGCTCCATCTGTTGAAACACTAGTTACACTTACTGGTATTGCTATTTTAGATAAAGCTTTAGTCTATTTTGTAACTGTACCCGACTTTGTAACTGATAAACCAACATAACCAGTGTCTACAAAAGCAAATTGTCCATATGGCATAGTACCACTATGCCCTAGTTCTGACCATACTGATCCATTAAAGATATATTCTGTTCTAGAATATTCTCCACCTGCAGTTCCTTCTACTGATATAACATTTCCAGATTCAGCAGTAACTACTTCTTCAATAATATGCTAAGGATCTGATGGATCTGGATGATCTGGATTGACATATAATATAGTAACCTAATTTAATGGAGCAGTTGTAGGAACGGCTTTTGCTACTCCTAAATATTTAGTGATATTATTTAATTCTTCAATAGCCTATCTTGCTTCTTCGTCTTTAATATAATAAATTGCGCCATCACCAGTCGGCAATTTAACTTTAGATATATATTGTCTAGGCATTATTCTCCACCTCCATTATTTGCCTACTGAGAAGGTTTTGGCGGTGCTGTAGTAGTATAAGTCTCTGAAGTACCGCTAAATGTAGCACTAATACTACCACTAGGAGTAAATGATGTAGATATTGTTGCAGATGTTCCTGTAAATTCTGCTGTAACATCTCCACTAATTTCACAACTGCCACTAAATGTAGTATTACTTCCACTAAATGTTGCACCAATAGAAACACTATCTCCAATAAATGTTGAACTAACATCTACATCAACACTAATATCTGTAATGATATCTACTGAAGATATAGAAGGTAAAGTGCCTTGTGAAAAACTATACATTGCACTATTATAGTATAATACTAATTGTTCACTATCATTTCCGATACCTGCATCTAATATACCACCATTTGATGTGTTCACAACAAAAGTTGGCAATGTACCTACACTAGTAATCTAATTAATTGAAGTAGTTGTAGTACTAACACTTACATCTACTGTATTTGAAATAGTACCTGTAGGCTAATAGTTTCCAGTAATAGATTTAACTATTTCTGCTATTTCAACAATACCCTATGGTACACCACTTACATCAATAGTACCAGTTGTACTTGCTAATGTTGCGCTTATAGTTCCACTTGGTGTATATTCTACACTTATTGTACCAGGTTCACCAACAAAAACTGCATTAATAGAACCTTTTGGTAAAATAGATACTGAACCTGTATCTGTATATGCAAAACTACCTAATAAATCAGTAAGACCACTTAAATCTCCAAACAACTGCCAGCAACCAGCAGATGCATTGTAAATAAATTCAGATTGGTCATGAATAGCTATTCCACCGTCAACAGCATAAACCTAGTCACCATTAATTATAATAGGATTCGTTGTCGCTCCATCATATAATGGGGAAGTTGTAACTCCTAAGTATTTACAATAACTAGATAACTCTTTAATTGCTTCTCTTGCATAAGAGTCTTTAAAATAATATACTCTATTATTAGGCAATTTAACACTAGAAAGCACTAATTCATCTGCCATTTATTTATCTCACCACCTTATTTATAAAAAAGTAACTAATTACCATCATCTATATCCTAAACAACAGTAACTCCTACTTTATCGTTCCAATATTCCCTCTCTTCCTAAGTTATATGAACTATTATATTTTGTATATGATCGAAGTAATCCTAATCAATAAATATTAAATCATTTAAATATCCACCATTTCCAATTTTCATTCGTGGACCCGTGCCGCCGCCAGCTCGCGGCGCATCAGAGTAAATATAAATATCTCCTTTCTTTGTAATTAAATCAGGCTAATTATTCCAATTTTCAGTAGTATCATAATAAATTTTTAATAATTCGCTATACTACTACTATAAAATATTTACATTATAAATCAATCCATCTATTGCTAATTCTGGATTACCTTCAACTTCCGTAACTAACCTATATACAATAGCCTATAACTCTTTTATAATTTCTATATCTGTAATGTCTGGTAGAACAATTTTACCTTCCATATCATCAATTGTATCAATCCAACCTTTG
>Ga0265299_10002749_pt1 | contig 17694 bp, 11 predicted proteins | sample AusTroGonzalo_MG_4_FD_193485 | JGI IMG/M metagenome (GOLD analysis project Ga0265299, IMG submission 193485) | Bovine rumen microbial communities from tropical cattle in Woodstock, Queensland, Australia - Gonzalo_02 | ecosystem: Host-associated > Mammals > Digestive system > Stomach > Rumen ... | reverse complement strand
TACTACTGGTATAAATGTACCGAAGAAAACCCGGTCTTTATAGATACGTTCAAGGTGGCTTACACCTGGCGCAAGGCGACTGACATCGAGAAGGATACTGTGGGCTGGGGTAGGTCTTATACAACAGGCGCTGTCAAGAAAGGGCAGCGAAATTCCAATCTAGTCTATGTTTTCCAGGGTAACGAATGGAGGCATGGAACTACATTAGATTACATTTTCAAGCAAGCGGGCTACAGAGCTTGTATAACAAAAAACGATACTTTGATATATAGGTATAATAACCTGTATTACGTATGTACTGAACAGACAACAGGGGATACCGCGCGCAAGTGGGTTCCCGCTCCTGACATTTTCAACGATACTTATGAAGCAAGAACAGAATGTAAGGAAGGTGGACAGTATGGACATGGCGAAATTTTAGTTGGTCGCGTGAACACGGAAAGAATGTATGTGTGTGATGGTGGCAAGTTTAGATCGGCAAAAAGTGACGAAATAAGTTATAACCGAGCTTGCGTGAATTATATTCAGAATCATATCTACAAAGTGGGAGGGACTTTCAAAAAATGTTCTTCTAACGAATGGATTGATATTACTGAGAGTAAAACAGGAATCTTCAAGGATTCTGACGGGCAAACCTACAATACTGTGGTCATAGGAGACCAGCACTGGATGGCGCAGAACCTCAACCGCAAGTATGATGACGTGACCGAGTCTATCTGCTATGATTATGTGGCGAGTAATTGTACTAAGTACGGTCGCCTTTATCGGTGGGATATTGCAAAGACGATGTGCCCTGACGGTTGGCATTTGCCGACTCAGTGGGAATGGATCAAGTTAAGAGATATGGCTGAAACCGGCATCGGTTTTTGTAGAGGAGTATATGGTACAAACGAAGAAAGATCGGGATGTGAACTCAAGTCAAAGACTGGCTGGAAAGTTTACCAGTCCTATAATGGAGGTACGGATGTACATAGCTTCTCAGCGTTGCCTGGGGGCTATATGTACGGATGGGAACGAGCTTTCTACGGCTTGGGCGAAACAGCACATTTCTGGAGTTCTTCTGAGAATGGTAGCAGCGGAGCGATGTATGCGGTGATGAATTACAATTCCGACAACATGCAAATAGGTATGGATGGTAGAGATAACTATTTTTCTGTTCGTTGTCTCCAGAACTAGCAGTGATGACAAAAACGCCCCGCTAGCATAAAAGCCTAAACAAAATCAAACCGCCGACTCACACACGAGCCGGCGATTTTGTGTATAAATGTAATGCGGAAATGCCCTACGGTTTCAGCGCCAGAAGTATAAGCCCATCCGCTGTCCAATGCTTACGAAAGCCATGTCGAGCTCCTTACTTGATTGCCATGGCTGCATTGAGCAATTTGGCGGTGACGCCATTTGCTCGAAGAAAATCAACGATTTTCTTGTCGCGGGCTTTGATTTTCTTGCGTGCCCGAGCTTCGCCACGAACTTCGCCACTTTTTTTTCCCTCGGCGAACCCTTTGCGGCGAGCCGTCTCAACTCGACGAATTGCCGCCTTCATCATCATTATTTCGCCTTCATCCATATTTGTCGCGACCTCCGTAATAAAACTTTTATTCGCCTTGCTGACCAGCATATCCCCATAGACATCCCTTATGGCCTTGTCCGTGCCCGGCGGCACCTCCTTGGCTGTCGGCATGTTCCTGAAGAGTTCAATCCACTGCTTCTCGGGCGAATTGCCCTCCTGCGGAACATACTTGGTCAGGTCGATTATAATATATCTTTTTTTGGGGTAAACAGGCAAGGGCTTCCGCTTTCCCAAATCCGAGTGCCGGAAAAGGCTGAATTCCTCGCGGTAATCCCTGCAGAGTACAGCTCGATGCGGTCCAGGAAGTCGTCGTGCCAGGCGCGCTGCATCTCGATGTCAATGAACCGTCCGCCCCGGGTGCGGGCGTGTATGTCGAAACGGGTTATTTTTTTCCCTTTTTTCGGGGTCCGCAGGTGTACCGTTGGCCTGAGATGCGTCACGGAAACGATTTCGCGCTTGCCTTTTAGCCGTAGGATGGCATTCAAAAAGTGGATGAGGTTCTTCTTTTTCTTGAAAATCCTCTTGAAAACGGGGTCGTATGTGGGGTCGAAGCCACAGCCTAATCCCCGCGAACAACCCGGAATGATTTCAACGGGTACGGGAACTCAATGGCCGTAATATACAAAAGGAATCGCAGAAAAACAAGGCCATGAAATGGCCCTGCAAAAATATTTTTGTACAAATTAGTGATTAATCAGCGACTTTTGATCATTAATCAGTGTGATTAATCGCTCCGGTACGGGAAATCCCTTACGCGCCGGGTTTCATAAGCTGCATTTTGCCATCACCGAGGTTCTGGCAGACTCGGTTCCTGCCGTTCTGCTTGGCGTGGTAGAGCGCCTTGTCTGCGCGGTCGATGAGCGATGCGACGGTGTCGTCGTCAACGCGCTCCGCAAACCCGATGCTCACGGTAACCTGGATAATATTGCCATCCGGGAGAGAAATGCTCATGTTTTCCATGTTGCTGCGGATTCGCTCGGCGATAATCTTCGCGTTCTTGGTCGAAGTTCCCGGCAGGAACACCGTGAATTCTTCGCCGCCGTAGCGCACCGGCATGTCGGACGGGCGCAGGCTGCGTGTAAGCGTCTGTGCCACGGAGATAAGCACCTGGTCGCCGGCGAGGTGCCCGTAGGTGTCATTCACGTTCTTGAAGTGGTCGATGTCGAGCATGAATGCTGTGAGCATAAAGTTGCCCTTGTTGCTCCGGACCAATTCGCGCGTGTACATATCTTCGAGCCAACGACGGTTGTGGAGGCCCGTCATGGGGTCCACCATCGCGTATTCTTCCATGCGGCGGATGTGGTACTGTTCCTCGCACACGATCTTGTTGTTGTTGCGCAGTCTCTGGCTCAATATTTGCAAGAAGTTTAGGCACAGGTGGTGCGAAGAGCGGATCATGACTGCAGCAACGTCGCCGGGGACAATGAGTACCTTGCTCGTTACCTTGGCGCTTACAGTCGCGCTCGGCGCGATATTGTCGAAGATGGACATTTCGCCGGCGCAGTGTCCGGGTTTGATGAAGTCGGTGTATTCGCCGCCCTGGGCTTCCACCTTGACTTCGAGCTCGCCTTCCAGAAGGATGATTAGACGCTGGATCGGGTTTTCCGGGTCGATGAGCTTGGTGCCCGGTTCGACGGTTTCCGTTTTGCAACCCAGCAGGAAGCCGGCCAGTTTCTCGAACTGCACGTTGTTGAAAATATCCAGGCTGTAGAAGGTGTTTCTGGAAATAGGTAAGGTTTCGAGTTCGTCGTGATTCATATTGAAAGTATATATTAAAAATCTATTGTGGGGTAATCGGTTTTCTCAAAAAAATGCTATTTTCGAGAAGAATATAGAACCGAGGGCAGAATATGGGCCAAATCGTACTAAAATCCGCGACGCTTCCGGGCTTGGACGGCAACAATCGCGTTGTCGACGTGCTTATCGAGGGCAACCGTTTTTCCAGGATTGCCGAATCGGGCATGGAGGCTCCGGCTGGGGCCGAGGTCGTGGACTGCCGCGGGTTTGCCGTTTTCCCTGCGTTTTACAACGGGCACACGCATGCGGCCATGTCGCTCTTGCGCGGGTATGCCGACGATATGCCGCTCCAGAAATGGCTACAGGAATACATCTGGCCGTTCGAGGCCAAGCTTACGGGTGCCGATATTGAAATTGCCTGCAGACTTGCTTTCCTCGAGATGATCAAGTCCGGGACGGTGTTCTTTGCCGACATGTACTGGCACCGCGAACACACCATCAAGGTTGTCGAGGAGATGGGAATCCGTGCGGTGGTGGGCGTGACGTTTGCCGAATCGCTCATGACGGCAGAACAGATTGAGGGCAATTTCAAATTCCTCGCTGCGCATACGGGCGAGTCGGAGCGCGTGCGCCTTGCGGTTGCACCGCATTCCGTGTATACGGTGGGGGAGAAATTGCTGAAGCGCTGCGCCGACTTTGCCCGCTCGGAAAATTTCCTGGTCCATACGCACCTGTCCGAGACTGTCAAGGAACTGGAAGATTGTCAAAAGCAGTATGGTTGCAGCCCGGTCCGCCTGCTGGACCGTGTCGGGATGCTCGACTCGAGCCTCGCTGCGGCACACTGCGTCCATTTTTCGGATGACGATGTGAAGGCTTTCGTAGATTCGGGCGCGACTGCGGTTTTGAACCCGAATTCGAACTTGAAACTTGCCAGCGGGATTCCTCCGATTGACCGCTTGCTGCGCGCGGGTGCGAAGGTCGCTCTCGGTACGGACGGTGATTCCTCGAACAACAACCTCGACATGCACGAAGAGATGAAACTTGCGGCGTTGCTCGCGAAGGTGCAGGGCGGTGCGGAGACGTTGCCTGCGCACGATGCGCTTAAAATGGCGACGGTAAATTCGGCGCGTGCCTATGGGTTAAACGATGCGGGCGAGGTCCGGGAAGGCTTCCTCGCGGATTGCCTGCTTGTGGACCTGAAGAACGAACGCATGGTGCCCGGCCACAACCCGGTGAGCAACTGGGTGTATGCAGCCGATAGCAGTTGCATTGATTCGGTTATCTGTAACGGAAAGTTCGTGATGCGAGGCCGCCACGTTGACGGCGAAGAGGAAATTGTCCGCGAAGCGCAGGCCTGCGCGAAGAGACTCGCTCGTTGACACTATCGTCATACTTGGCCATAGGCCGAGTATCCATACATCTTGTTAATAAGCTATTTCTTCAGTGAATCAACTTTATCTGTAGATTTATTGACAACGTTGTCTGCTTTTTCCTTGACGGCATTCTTTGCGTCTTTGGCGGCGTTTTTGGCGTTGTCCACTGCGTCTTTGGCAGCCTTCTCTGCGGCTTCTTTTGCCTGCTCGGCAGCCTCGGCGGTGGATTCCTTGACCTTCTCGACGGCCTTGTCCGTGATTTCCTTGCTGAGTTCAGTTGCCTTCTGTTCGGCCATGCCGATCAAATCGGGCTCTTCGGAAGAGAATCCGAGCAGTTCCAGGTTGAACTTGTAAAGCCTGTAGGCGTTTGCCTCGTTACGCGTGTCCTTGAGTCCGCCGCTAACCGGCAAAATGTGGAGTATCGACAGGAATATAAAGCAGATGACCCAGCCCTTGCACGCTCCGAGAAGACCGCCGAGAACCCTGTTGACTTTCCCGACGGGGGAGTCGGCAACGGCCTTCTGCACAAAGTGGCCAATCATGAACAAGGTGATGAACGGTACCAAAAATCCGAGGCAGATGCACACGAGCGATACCATAAACCCGCTGATTTCCAGGTTCGTGGAGATGGTCTCGGCGAGCAGGTCCTGTGCAAAATAGGCACCCGCAAGGGCTGCCGCCCACGCGAAAAGCCTAAAGAGGTCCTTGAGGAATCCGCGCCAGAGTCCGATGAGCGTGAATACAAGTACGCAGACGAGGCAGAATATGCTTATCCAGTTCATAGATTCTTTTAAAGGATGTGGATCAGCGTCGCCGCGAGTGCGGAGACAGCCGCTCCAGTGACAAGGCCAATTATAAACAATTTCTTGCTGTGGTTCGGGTAGGTCTCGGGCTCGATGGCCGACTTTTCGCCTTTTACTGCGGCGGTGACCCATTCGGCCAGATAGGGCGTGAGGTCGCGCGGGTAGGCGCGCATCAGGCGGCTGAGTTCGTCGGCCACGTCTGCGGCAGAGAGGGGCCTCTTCGAAGGCTTCTTTTCGAGCAGGCGCATCACGAGCTTTACAAGCCCCTTCGGGGTTTCCGGAGGGAACGCCTTCTTGCCGATTTTAAGCCGGCGGATGTTCTGGAAAGTCTGGTTGAGCGATTCCCCGCGGAACACGTTCTCGCCAAGCAGCATCTCGCTTGCGATGATTCCCATGCCGAAGAGGTCCGAAGCGGGAGTTGCCTCGTCACCTGCGGTCTGTTCGGGGCTCATGTACGCACCCGTACCAATCTGCGTGCCTGCCATGGTGAGCGTGAGGTCGTCGCCGTTCCGCTTGTCCACATGCGCCACGCCAAAATCGAGCAGGCGGATGCGCCCGTCCTTGTCGATCATCAGGTTTGCGGGCTTCAGGTCGCGGTGTACAATGCCCGCGCGGTGCACCACGCTCAGCGCAAGGAAAATCTCGTGGAGTATCGCCATCACGACCCAAATGGGCGGCTGCTTGCAGGCATCGAGTATCTCGCGCAAGTTCTTGCCCATCACGAATTCCATCGAGAGCGAAAGTTGCCCGTCGCTTTCTTTCCACAGGGCGTAGGGCACCACGATGGCGGGGTGGTTCAAGTGGGCGAGGATGGTCGCCTCTTGCTGAAAACGCAAAATGAACGAATCCTGGTCCAAAAGCTTTGGGACCATCTGCTTCACGATGACCATGCGGTCTAGCGATTCGTCGTGGCACAGCCATACGTTGCCCATGGCTCCGTGCCCCAACATCTGCGTCGGCTTGTAGCCGCCGATCTTTTTCGGCAGCTGTTCCTTGTGCGACGTCTTTTTTGCAGAACTGGACTTTGCTTCGGGCATTTCTTATTTCTTGTCGTTCAGGTAAATCGTGTGGTGTTTCGTCTTCGGGTCCAAATTCGGGTAGTCAAGAATGTAGTGCAGCCCGCGCGATTCCTTGCGGCGCAGTGCCGCGGTCAGAATCATCTTGGAAACCTGCAGGGCGTTCTGGAACTCGATGAAGTGGAAGTTCTCCGTTTCCTTGTTCTTGATGGCCGCCTGCACGTCTTTTTCGAGGTCTTCGATAATTTTGAGGCCCTGGTTGAGCCCAGCCACGGTGCGCACGATGCCGCAGTGTGTCCACATCATGTCTTGCAGCATGGCGCGGCGCTTCTTCCAGTAGGCAGCCTTCGTGAACGTGACGCGTTCCTTTTTGCCGGCCTTCGGGGCAGTTATCTTGTCCTTGAGGAGCTTGGAATCGCAGATGTTGTCGACGGCGCGGACAGCAAACACCACGCTTTCGAGGAGCGAGTTGGAGGCCAGACGGTTTGCTCCGTGGACGCCCGTTGCGGCGACTTCGCCGCAGGCGTACAGGCCGTTAATCTCGGTACGCGACCAGGTGTCGACCAGTACGCCTCCGCACATGTAATGTGCCGCGGGCACCACGGGGATCCATTCCTTCGTGATGTCGATACCTGCGTCGAGGCACTTCGCGTAGATGTTCGGGAAGTGGCTCTTGATATCTTTCGGGGTGCGTCCCGAAAGGTCGATAAACATGTTCGGCTTGCCGAGGCGCTGCATTTCACGGTGGATGGCGCGCGCCACGATGTCGCGGGGCGCGAGTGAGTGCAGCGGGTGCACCTGGTTCATGAACTCTTCGCCCTTGTAGTTCTTGAGGATGCCTCCGAACCCGCGGACCGCTTCCGAAATCAGGAACGGCTTCTTGAGCTGCGGGGCATAGAGGCTTGTCGGGTGGAACTGCATGAATTCGATATCTTGCAATGCTGCCCCGGCGCGTGCGGCAATAGCCATGCCGTCACCGCAGCTGTCGTGCGGGCAGACGGTGTACTGCCAGATTCTGCCTGCGCCGCCGGTAGAGAGTATGGAGGCTTTCGCGTAAAGGTCCTCGACAATGCCCGTCTTCTGGTGGATAATCTTGGCACCCACGCAGCGCTTGGCCTTGCCTTCGCCCTTGCAGATGAGGTCCTTGATGTAGCAGTTCTCTATGTAGTGGATGTTCTTGTGGTTGTGGAGTTCCGCAAGCAGGGCTCGCATGATTTCCTTGCCGGTAAGGTCCGCCGCATGCAAAATGCGGTGGTGGCTGTGCCCGCCTTCGAGGTGCAGGTCGAACTGCGTCTTGTCGGTGGGGTCCGGGGTGAACTGCACGCCCCACTTGACCAGCTGGCGTATGGTGGCGGGCCCGCTCTTGGTGAGGATGTTTACGGGTTCCTTTTTGCAAAGGCCCGCGCCTGCCTCGAGCGTGTCGTCGATATGGAACTTGAACTTGTCTGTTTTTTCGGTGACGGTCGCGATGCCGCCCTGCGCATAGTTGGAAGAACCGTCGGGCTTTGCGCCCTTCGTGAGGATAACGACCGAGAGCCCCTTTTCTGCCGCGTGAATCGCCGCGCTCAGGCCCGAAATACCGGCTCCGAGAACCAAAATATCGTACATAACCTAACTCCGATAGGAGATTTTTCTTTCTAGTGCCATAGATAGAAATTTTTGTAGCGGTTCTAGGTCGCTGAACCTGCCGAAGCGTTGTCGTGTAGTGTTTAATCTTGCTATATGCAATCGTTCATTGCATATACGATAAAATTTCATTTTTTAAATGTAAAAATTTGCGAAATTGATTAAAAAACTTGATTTTTATTGCATAAATCTATTGTTTTTTGAATTTCTGGATTGTATATTCATAAGTATGAAGCCGATTATCGAATATACCGACTATCGCAAGTACATGCGGGATTTTTACGAGGAGCGCAAGAGAACGTCTGCGTTCTCGTGGAAGGAGTTCTCGACTATTGCTGGCTTTTCCTCGTGCTCGTACATGAAGGTGGTGTGCGACGGCAAGAGCAATTTAAGTCGCGTCGGGGTAGAGCGCACCGCGCAGGCGATGGGACTTGCCGGTTACGAGGTGGACTATTTCCGTGCGATGGTATCCTTTTGTCAGGCCGGGTCCGACGAAAAGAAGAAGGCTGCATTCGAGGAGATGCGTTCCATCGCGAAGGTCCACAAGGTCCGTGTGCTCGAAGAAAACGTTTTCGATTATTATGAGTCGTGGACGAATCCCGTGCTGCGGGAACTTGCTCCGCTTATGCCGGGGGCGACTCCGGGCGAGATGGCGAAAATGTGCTACCCACCGGCAACTGCCGCCGACGTGCAAGAGACCCTGCGCTTCCTTACGAATGCGGGGCTACTGCTGAAGTCCGAGAATGGAACGTACACGCAGGCTCAATCGTATGTTTCGGGTTCTACCGAGGCGACTCGGCTCGCGATAAGGACCGCGCATCGTGAAATGGCGAGCTTTGCCGCGAAGGCTTTGGACTTGCCTGTAACGGAGCGCAACTTTAGCGGAGTGACTCTCGGTGTATCCGAAGGTTCTTATGCGCAAATTGTCCGGGAACTGGATGAATGCCGCCGAAGGATTATCGCTATCGCTACGGCGGACAAGAGTATCAACCAGGTTTATCGGGTTAACTTGCAGATGTTCCCGCTGACCCGCAAGATAGAGGAGAATACCCATGAAAAAGTTTGACCTGAATCGTTTGATTTTCCTTGCAGTCGTGGGCATTGCCGCGCTTTATACGGCCTGCAGCAACATGAGCGCCGGGGCGTCCGAAGATCCGAACCAGGTGACCGCGAGCATCAAGGGCGTGGTGGAGAAGGGCCCGTTTGTCAAGGGAACGACTGTTACCTTGTACGAACTCAACCTCAATACGTTTGCGCAGACGGGCAAGACGTTTACGGGCACCGTTGACGGCGACGACGGTTCGTTCTCGCTGGGCAAGCTGGAACTCGGCTCGCGCTACGTGCTTGTGGAGGCGTCGGGGTACTATTGGAACGAACTCTATGGGCTGAAATCCACCAACCCGCTATCGTTAAAGGCGGTCGCCAAAGTCGGGAAGAATGGCAAGATCAACATCAATGTGGGTACGCACATTACGCACAAGCGGATCCTTTCACTCGTGGAGGATGGAATGGATTTCGACAAGGCGAAGGAACAGGCGGAAAAGGAAGTCGTGGAAGCCTTCTTTGGCGACAAGTCTGGCATGGCTTTCGAAAACGCTAGCATTTTCGACGACGAAAAGCTCCTTGCACTTTCTGTGATTGTGCTGCTGGCCGGTCCCGAACCCGACGTGACCGAAATGATTGCAAGCCTTGCAGCTGGAGTGAACGACGATTTGCTTGTCAAGCTTGCCGACAAGGCCGCGCTGCGCTACAACGAGTATGCGTATGTCCGTAGGTTTATGGACCAGCATTTCCCCGACGCATTGATTGGGTACTTTGAACACTACATCATTGCGTTCTGGCAAAAGGTTTACGGACTCGGCGAGTGCAACAAGGACAAATCGGGTGTACTAGATACCGTTCGTGCCGAAAAGTCGGAGAATGCGGGCAAAGTCCTGATATGCAAGGAATTTGAACCGGAATCTGGTGTGTATCTGTGGTTAAGTGCGAGTGGCGTGGAACAGAATACGTTTGGGCTGGAGCCGGTTGAAGACGGTCATCTGGTAATGTCTGAAACGGATTCGACTGTGGCGTATGTGTATGATAATGGTAAGTGGCGTGAAGCAAATGCAAGCGAAATTTTTGTTGGGATGGGTTGCGTCAAGTCACTTGATGGTACACTCGTACAGAAAGATGGCGAAGGCAGTAAGTGCAACTGGATTTACTGTATTGAGGCTGTCAATGGGTATAGGTCGGATGGCTCGTTTGTTATGCCTGATAGTCAAGGCTTTATATGCAATCTTGGACATCAACCTACCTGGGTTGCGGCAACAATTTTTGATTACACGAAGGATGCGTTCTTTAACCCTGATGTTGAATATGGTTCCGTAACGGATGAGCGCGATGGTCGAACCTACCGTACGGTCGACATTGCGGGGATGACGTGGATGGCTGAGAATCTTACTTATGCAACAAATGGTGCTGATTGTAAGGATTCGCTTTCCATAGGTTGTGCTTATGAATGGTATATGGTAATGAATGTTGCAAAAAATGATTCTGTTGTTGAGAATACTCGCGGGATATGTATGGAAGGCTGGCACGTTCCTGATACTACTGAATGGAAAATAATTGTTGAAACTTATAATGGAGAAGAATTGCTTTCTGCAATTGGATGGTGTGCTGGTCGGAATGTGTCCGGTTTCTCTGTAGTGCCGTCGGATTATAAGTCTGGTGCTGGCTTTGCGTACAAATATAACGAGACTGGTTTAGCAGATTTTGCATCGGCTACTTATGGTGTCGGATTCTCTATAATGGAAAATAAATCAACTATTTTTGGATATTCTGTTGTCTTTGAAAATGAAGAATTTAGAATTATGCGTATGAGCGAGGAAAAATACAGTAATGGATATGATTATGCCAGAGCATCTGTTCGCTGTGTGAAAAATATGGAATAGATTTTAACCAACCACCATAAACTATCAAAAAGGAGCAGAAATGAGCTACGGAACATATTACGTTGATGACTATTCTGGAACCGATTATGCCAAAATAACGGCTGCTGTTAATGCCGCGAATAGTGCTGGCGGGGGTAAGGTCGCTTTATCCAACAGGACTTACATTATTTCGCAATCTATCGTTCTTCATAAAAAAATTATTTTTTGTGGCGTTGGGATTTCTTCTGAGATAGTGTGTTCTGCAGATGTCCCGATTATTCGCATAGATCGAGGAAACAATGATTCATCAAATATTGAAATTCGGGATATGTGCTTGTCTTATCCATCTATGGAAAGCTCATATAGTTTTCATATTGAAGCGGATAGACCCGTACAACTGAAAATTTGCGGGGTTGTCTTTTCTGGTGAAAGTCGGCTTTATGCAGGTGTTTTGACATGGGATGCTTCGTCGGGGAATAGATCAAATCCGATTGTGGCAAACTCAGAATTTTCCGCTTTTATGACGCATATAGAAGGTTGTTGTTTTCAAGACGCTTCAATATGGTTGAATGATTCTGACTCAAGGATTGTCAATAATTATATATGGGGAAATAAGACTGGAGGTAATATTGTCCCATATGCAATTCGTTTAAGTAATGGTGCCGTAAATATTTCGGGAAATGATATTGTTCCTGGAAATGGTTGTGGTGTGTATCTTGCATCTACATGTGATGGAATAAGAATTGAAAATAATTATTTTGATGGCTCATGGCCTACCGTTCATACAGGAAATGGTATTATGGTTGCTGGAGCAAAAAAATGCTTGATTATTGGAAACTCATTTGAAAATATTTATGCTGGAGGTATTTGTGCTGAGGATGCATTCCAATTGACTATAGTCGGAAATCGATTTGTTGAATTAAATAAATCTGGTATGCAAGGATCAAATTATGATGTTAGGATGACAAGCCCTTCTGGAATTTTGTCAACGGGTCATATTATTTTGGGCAATCAGCATTATAGAGCAGAAAAGGATGGCCAAAATTATGCTGTTTATGTTGGAGATAATGTTCATGCAACAGTTGTGAATAATTCTTTAATTGATTGGAAAAGTTCAGGGGCATATGTAAAGCCTCCTTTTTGGATGACGACCGACAAGTATTCGATTCGTAAAGATAATAAGGTGACGAATCTTCAAACCGGAACTTACCCATATCATTTTGACGAGGGCGAGATTGCTGTTGTTCACAATTCAGGAACTCAGTCTATATCGGTAAATTTTGCGCCGGATTTTTCGGCGCAAGGAATAATTCCGAGAGTGCAAGATGTTCACCTTAATTTTGTCGGAGGGGCGTCAAATTCGGCAGTTGTATATAGTATTTGGGGCTTGTCCTATGCAGGTTTTAATGTGGCGATTAAGCCTGTTGATTCAAGTTCATCTTCTGCAGGTATCCTTTATTGGCGAGTTACATTGCAATAGACTGGGATTTTGATAAATTGGCGGTATTATCCGTATGATACAGGGATTTGGGCTAATTTGTGCCTAATTCCCTTTTTTTATACGAAAGCGTCGTTTTCTTTTGTTATATTTTGCCCCGACAAATTTTAATGGAGTCTACTCTATGTTAACGTGGATTAATGAAAAGGCCAAGTGGGTTATCGTCATTTTCGCGGCAGGTATTGTCGTGGGCCTGTTGGCTATGGACCGTGTTCCGAAGACTGCACAGAGCTACCCTGTTGGTGTGGTGAACGACCACAAGATCAGCTATGCCGAATTTGATGCCCGCATCAAGATGCTGCAGCAGAACCAGTTCCAGAACCAGCACCTCGAGGACGAGCAGTACGCGCAGCTCCGTAGCGACGTGTTCCGCTCTTTCGTTCGCCAGATTCTCCTGGACGAGCAGTTCGAAAAGGCCGGACTGGCAGCCTCGGTCGCCGAACTCAAGTCTGAATTCAAGACCAACTCTGCCGCCGTTCGCCAGCGCCTGGTGCAGGAAGCCCAGTACCGCCTCTTCGCGATCCAGCAGCAGGCTACCTCTCAGGAAGACCTGATGCAGCGCAGCCAGGCATACATCGCCTCGCTCCCGAAGTTCCTGACCGATTCTACCGCAAGCGATGCGGACTACGAGGCCTGGCTCGAGACTCCTGAAGCTTTCAAGTGGGGCTCCATGCTCCAACTCGAAGAAGAAATGAAGAATACGAATGTTCCGGTCAAGCAGCTCCAGACGCTGGTTGCTGCGGGTATCCACCCGACGACTCTCGAGGCCAAGTGGGCTGTCGACCGTCGCATGACCGACTTTGATATCGATGTCGCGTTCGCTTCTTCCAACGATTTCGCCGTTGCCGACGACGTGGTCGATACGGCGATGGTGAAGGGCTACTTCAACGCCCACCAGGACAGCTTCTATGTGGAAAAGGACGAGGTCAAGTTTGATTATGTGACTATCCCGGTTGCTGCCACCGCTGCCGACGACGAGCGCGTGCGCGAATACGCGATGACGATTTACTTCCAGCTGGCTGATACGTCTTCTACCGCGACGTTCGAGGAAATGGCCCGCATTTCTTCCGAAGATCCGGGCAGCGCCGAGAAGGGCGGCGTGCTTGACCAGCCTGCTGGCAATGGCGTGTATGTCCCCGAATTCGAGAAGGCCGCCCTCGCGCTTGATTCCGGTGCAGTCTCTGAACCGGTCAAGACCCAGTTCGGCTACCACATCATCAAGTGCTTCGGCAAGTCCACCGATTCTACCGGCAAGGTTATCGCCAACGTCGGTCACATCCTGCTTGTCGTGAATGCCTCTTCCGAAACCATCGACAGCCTCGAGAAGATTCTCAATGGCGTAAGGAACGAAGTGAACGCCGGTACCAAGGACTTTGCCGCTGCCGTCAAGGAACGCGGTCTTGAAGTCAAGCACTCCGGCTGGGTGGGCAAGAACGAGAACGTGGATGACCTCGGCTACCTGAAGGGCGTGACCACGTTTGCATGGCCTAACGAGAACCTCCCCGAAGAGGAAGGTGTCGTGTCGCAGGTGCTCCGCAACAACAAGTTTGTCGCTATCTTCAAGAAGGACAAGGAACTCAAGGCTGGCGAACGCAATATCGACCTGCACTTTGATGCCATCAAGAATAGCCTCAAGGCCCGCAAGTCTGAGAACGCTGCCGGTGCCTACCTCGCTTCTGTTGCCGACAAGGTGAAGGAATGGAAGGCTGCCGATCCGGCTGATTCCGCTGCCGCTGCCCCTGCCGCTATCGAGAAGGTGACCGTCCAGAACTTCAAGGCTTCTGCCGAAGGTTACATTCCGGGCTTTGGCTATGGCAGCACGCTCATTTACAAGATGCTCAATGGCCAGAAGGTTGGCGAATGGGGCCCGGTCGTGGAAACTGAACTCGGTGCCGTGATGGTGCGCGTGAACGGCAAGACCGCTCCTGAAGATTCTGCGGTGGCATCTGCTGTGAAGCAGGAACTCGAGAGCGCGGAACGCTTCACCTCCATGACCATGTTCAACGAGTTTGTCGGAAGGCTCGAGAAGGGCACTCCGGTCGAAAGCAACCTCGACCTCTTCTACAAGGAGTAACGGAAATTCGTCGACGGGCGATTTCCGTTGACGGTTTTTTGCTCTTTTGTTATATTTGTGCCGCTTAACTGATGCCCCCATCGTCTAGTGGCCCAGGACTCGGGATTCTCATTCCCGCAACAGCGGTTCGAGTCCGCTTGGGGGTACTAAAAGGAACTCACGGAAGTGAGTTCCTTTTTTAGACCGCTCGTTCGTCGTTTAGGAAGTCGAGACCTACGGTTTCTCACTCGCTCTCGCCATCACGGCACGCTAGCGCCGTGCCGCTCTTGGCTCACATTAGATCGTTCATTCGTCATCCTCGCGTAGGCGAGGATCTTTATAGAATGTTTGCTTCGAGGGGCGCTTCGCACGCTCGCACAATCACTTCGTTCGAGTGTTCACTTTGCGAAGTGCCCCTCTGCGCAAAGAACACAAGAAAATGCTCTGGAAGGGAAAGGTTTGTTGCAAAAAATAACGCAGGAACTGCAAAGCCCTTGTGACTGTGAGTCCCTACGGGCTTTTGCGAGATTCGGGCTTGTTTTTATTTTCGGGGGTGTTTTGCGTATTTTTCTCTAGTTTGGAATACTTTTTTGGGGGAGGGGGTTGTTCGTTTTGGGTAAAATTGAGTTATTTTATTTGACATGAGGCGAATGATTGTTCCGTTACTCATGGTAGCGTTCGCTGCTTCGGCGGCGTTTGCGATTGTGAACCCTATGCCGAACCTGGTGGACCCGCGCGACAAGCAGGTCTACAAGACGGTGCAGATTGGCGACCAGCGATGGATGGCCGAGAACTTGCGTTTCAAGCTCAAGGGAACCCTCTGTTACAACAAGAACGAGTCGTATTGCGACCAGTACGGCAGGCTCTACACGTGGGCCGCCGCGATGAGGCTGGTGGATTACTATAATCACACGGTCGCGAAAGAAGCGGTGAAGAAGGTGCATGACGTGTGTCCGAAGGGCTGGCGCGTGCCGACTAACAAGGACTGGAAAAAGCTCAACTACTACGTGACCAAGCTCGGTATTAGCGACGGTGCGGGGCTGAGCCTCAAGTCGAAGGACGGCTGGGATCGCGAACTCAGGCTGCCTGCGGGTTCCGACGAGTTTGGGTTCAATGCGCTCCCGGCGGGCGAGTTCCATTACGTGGGCGAATACATGGACATGGGAGCCTCGACGCAGTTCTGGGCATCGAACGAATACGATGCCTACGGGGCGTATTTCTGGCGCATTACTTACGATTCCAGGTTGTTCGAGAAGGTGTACGACGCGAAGGACAACGCCGTGTCGGTGCGTTGCGTGGAAGAGAAATACTACAAGCCGGTTGCGCCTCCGCCTCCGCCGAATTTTGTGAAGGTCGAGGTGGTGAAGGTGCAGAGCAAGGAGGTCTACACGATTCACGTGGGTGACCAGGTTTGGATGGCGAAGAACCTCGACGTGGATGTGCCGGGAAGTTTCTGTTACGGCGGGAAGCCCGAGAACTGTGAAAAGTACGGGCGTTTGTATTCGTGGAGTGCGGCGATGAAGTTGCCTCAAGAGTACGCGGAAAAGTCGGCGCGCGATTCGGTGAAGCGGACTCATCGCGGGCTTTGCCCGTACGGCTGGCATATTCCGAGCATATACGATTTCGAGAGGCTGAACGCCTACATCAAGGACATTGACGAGGCGGTGGGTGTGGGTACGAACCTGAAGGCGCGCGATGTATGGCCGGAGTCGGACAACTCTTTGCCTGGCGAGAACGGGTTCGGGTTTAACGCGCTGCCCTCCGGTATCTTGCCCGCGTATTCTGCTTTCGCTGGGCTTGATTCGCTGACGGCTTTCTGGAGTACCGCCGAGAAGGATTCCGCATCGGCATTCTACTGGTCGATCCGTTACGACAACGACGACCTGGTGCGCGACAGTTCGGGCAAGGTGGCCGCTTTCCCGGTGCGCTGCCTGATGGACCCGCCCGGTGTGGACGAAATTTACGACAGCACCGCGCTGTATGACTCTCGCGACGAGAACCGCTACAAGACGGTGGAGATTGATGGCAAGCGCTGGATGGCGGAGAACCTGCGTTTTGCCGCTCCGGGAAGTTTTTGCTACGAGGACAAGGATATCCGCTGCCGCAATTACGGGAGGCTGTACCCGTGGCATGTGGCGATGCGCCTGCCTGCCGATTTCATCGTGAATCCTGTAGAGGGCGCGATAACCGTCGAGCACCAGGGTATATGCCCTGCGGGCTGGCATGTGCCCTCGCAGAAGGAATGGAGCGACATGATGCTCGGTGTCGCCAAGATGAAGAAGGGGAGCGTGGCCGCGGCGCTCAAGATGCGCGAAGGCTGGGTACGCGGAGGTGCCCCGATTAGCGAGGCCTCGGGCTTCAATGCGATTCCGGCGGGCGCGCGCTACAACGACGGCGAGTTTATGGAACTTGGCACGAGCGCCTACTTCTGGGAGGCGTCTGGCGGCGGCGAGAACGGGGCGGCCTACTGGAACCTCATCAACAGCAAGGACGACGTGATGCGTGCGGAAGACTTCGAGAATACGGCGTTCTCGCTGCGCTGCGTGAAGAATTCACCTGCGCCGGCGGATAGCACGAAGGCTACTCCTGCTGTGAATGCCCCTGCGGAAGGCGCCGCGCCTGCTGGGACTGCGCCGGCACAGTAAAATCCGGCGGAGAATGCTGCGTCGGGTGGAACTGCTCCGGCACAAACTGCGCCGGCTCCGTGATATTTAGAATAAACTAAGTTGTCCGTTCGCGTCGGCGTTGCCGGCGCGATTCTCGTTTGCATCGCTCTTGTTGCTGGCGGGGGATGCTGCGGGCATCTCGCTTCCATCATTCGCGCTGCTTCCGGCACCCGAATCGCTGCCCGCGTTCGCGATCTGCTCCATGAGCCACGCTTCGTCATGCACGGGAATGCCGAGCTCGTTCGCCTTCGTGAGCTTGCTTCCGGCGGCTTCACCTGCCAAGACCCAGCTCGTCTTCTTGCTTACGGAACCCGATACCTTGCCGCCGTTCTCTTCGATAAGTTTGCGGGCTTCGTCGCGGTCCATGTTCGGGAGCGTTCCCGTGATGACTGCGGTCTGTCCCTGGAACAGAGTCTTTACGACGCCCTTGAATTCTGTGG
>Ga0265299_10002747_pt1 | contig 17710 bp, 17 predicted proteins | sample AusTroGonzalo_MG_4_FD_193485 | JGI IMG/M metagenome (GOLD analysis project Ga0265299, IMG submission 193485) | Bovine rumen microbial communities from tropical cattle in Woodstock, Queensland, Australia - Gonzalo_02 | ecosystem: Host-associated > Mammals > Digestive system > Stomach > Rumen ... | reverse complement strand
GAGGTTGCCATGGGTGATGCATCACTCTTCCAGGCTAAGTTCTACGGTTTGGGTGCTGACGGTACCGTTGGTGCCAACAAGAACTCTGTAAAGATCATCGGCGACACCACCGACAAATATTGCCAGGCATACTTCTCGTACGATAGTAAGAAGTCGGGCGGTTTCACCTGCTCGCACCTGCGTTTCGGCGACGAGCCTATTCACTCGACATACTTGGTAACCACGCCGAACTTCGTAGCTTGCCACGTACAGGCGTACCTGCACATGTATGACGTTACGCGCGGATTACAAAAAGGTGGCACGTTCCTGCTGAACACCATCTATGAGGGTGAGGAACTCGTGAAGTTCATGCCGAACAAGGTAAAGAAATATTTCGCCGACAACGATATCAAGGTTTACTATATCAACGCCACGAAGATTGCTCAGGAGATAGGACTCGGTAACCGTACCAACACTATCCTCCAGTCTGCCTTCTTCCGCATCACGGGTGTTATTCCTGTAGAGAAAGCGGTAGAGGAGATGAAACACTTCATCGTTAAGTCGTATGGCAAGAAGGGTGAGGATGTAGTGAACAAGAACTATGCAGCTGTTGATCGCGGCGGTGAGTACAAGGAGTTGGCTATCGACAAAGCTTGGTCGAAGCTTGATGCAGCAGCTGACGTTGTAGCACCTAAGGATGGTACGGAGTTTGTGAACAAAGTGGTTCGTCCGATCAATGCACAAGATGGCGATCTGCTGCCGGTAAGTGCCTTCAAGGAGGTAGCTGACGGTACATGGCCTTCGGGAACCGCCAAGTTCGAGAAACGTGGTGTATCGGCGTTTGTTCCTGTATGGAACCCCGAGAACTGTATCCAGTGTAACAAGTGTGCCTACGTTTGTCCTCACGCTTGCCTGCGTCCGTTCGTGCTTGACGAAGAGGAGATGAAGGGCTTCAACGCTGCTACCATCGAGATCAAGGCTCCGGCAAACATGAAGGGAATGCACTTCCGTATTCAGGTTGGCGTTATGGACTGCCTCGGTTGCGGTAACTGCGTCGATGTTTGCCCGGGTAACCCGAAGACCGGTAAGGCTCTGAGCATGGTTCCGCTGGAGGGACAAGAGGCAGAGGCTGAGAACTGGCTCTACTGCGCTGACAAGGTAAAGAGCAAACAAGACCTGGTAGATATCCAGGCCAACGTCAAGAACTCGCAGTTCGCAACGCCGCTGTTTGAGTTCTCGGGCGCTTGCTCGGGTTGCGGTGAGACTCCGTATTTGAAACTCATCAGCCAACTGTTTGGCGATCGCGAGATAGCTGCCAATGCTACCGGTTGTACGTCTATCTACTCCGGTTCTGTTCCTTCTACTCCTTATACAACGAACGAGAAGGGTCACGGACCTGCTTGGTCGAACTCCCTGTTCGAGGACTTCTGCGAGTATGGCTTAGGCATGCAGATTGCTCACAAGAAGATCAAAGAGCGTCTCGTCATCCTCATGACCAAAGCTCAGGAGTGCGAGAAGTGTTCTGACGAACTGAAAGCCATGTTCAAGGAGTGGATTGAGAACAAGAACAGCGCCGAAGTTACGAAACGTCTGTACGAGCCGATGGTGAAAGCCATGGAGGCCTGCGGATGCGACGACTGCAAAGAGATTCTCAAATACAAGGATCATATTGTTAAACGCAGCCAGTGGATCATCGGCGGTGACGGTGCTTCGTACGACATCGGTTACGGCGGACTCGACCACGTTATCGCTTCGGGCGAGGATGTGAACATCCTGGTTCTCGACACTGAGGTTTACTCCAACACCGGTGGTCAGGCTTCGAAAGCTACGCCTATCGGCGCTATCGCCAAGTTCGCAGCAGCCGGCAAGCGTGTACGTAAGAAAGACCTCGGCATGATTGCCACGACCTACGGCTATGTATATGTGGCTCAGATTGCTATGGGTGCTGACCAGGCACAGACCCTGAAAGCTATCCGCGAGGCTGAGGCATATCCCGGACCATCGCTGATCATTGCCTATGCTCCGTGTATCAACCACGGTCTGAAAGCCGGTATGGGCAAGAGTCAGGCTGAGGAAGCCAAGGCCGTTGAGTGCGGATACTGGCACCTGTGGCGTTACAACCCAATGCTCGAGGCTGAAGGCAAGAACCCGTTCCAATATGATTCTAAGGAACCTCAGTGGGATAAGTTTGTGGACTATCTCAAGGGCGAGGTTCGCTTCGCGAGCGTGATGAAGCAGTATCCGAAGGAGGCAGACGAACTGTTCAATGCCGCCAAGGAGAATGCCCAGTGGCGCTACAAGAGTTATCAACGAATGTTATCAACACAATGGTAAATCAATCAAAGACATGCAGAGTAGGGTTACGTGTAGCAGCAATGCTATGCGTAGCCATACTTGGCATGCAAACAACAAGAGCACAACGAGCCTTTGAGTTTTCTGCACGCGTGGGCGCGAATGCTCTGCTCTACACATCCGATTACGGGAGGTTCATGCCGAACAATGACATAGGCATCGATTTTTCGTACAAATACAGGTCACCCTATTACATCGGTTGGCGTATCGGTTTGGGCGTAGAAGTTGCAGGTAGCACGTTTATCGGAGCGCATCCTGATAAGCCCTCAGTGGGTTATGCCGACAACTATGTCGTGCCTCGTACTTATGAGCCGGATAACATGTTAGTGGACATGAACTATGAGTTGGGTAGTTTTTCCGAAACTCAGCAGTTGCTGTTCGCTTCTGTCCCTCTGCAGTTCGGCTTGTATTTTGGCAATTTCAGTATGTTCCTCGGCGTGCGTGCCGAATGTCCGGTGTTGGGCTATTACTGGCAGCGCATCAAGAATGCCAACATGTCGCTGTACTATGAGGATACGCATGTTATGATCGGTAGTATCAATACCGGTGAGATAGATCCGGCAACGGGTCAACCTCTGGAACCCGAACCCTACGAGCCGCGAACAGCTGCCGGTAATGTGACACGTACCTTTAACGGTATAAAGCCTCTTCAACGGGGATCTATGCGTTGGTGGTACGTCAATCCTATGATTGACCTCAATTACAGCTTCAAGGTAGGTGAGAGTACTGATTTCGGCATAGGTATATATGCCGAGTATGATCCGTATGGCCATACGCCTGAGATCACCGATAATACCTCGCTGATGACATGGAACTATACTATTGACAATCAGAATACACCTGTGTTCCGCAGAGATTATGTGTCGGTGTTGGAAGGTAACCGCGCCGATGGCGTGACGATGCGCCCTGAAAACGACTTTTCAGGAAACCGTATAGTGAAAAAGTATCACCGCGCTGCAGTTGGTATTCGATTGTCGGTTAGCTTGTGGAATGTACCTCTGGAGGACGGTGGCATCTATCGTTTGCAGGGAAGACATAAGAGAGAATGTTTGTGTGACTTTGTCACATTCTGATTCGTAACAAACAATTCAGTAAAGTACAAGATTATGATTCTAATCTTTTCCGCCCCCAGCGGTTCCGGTAAATCAACATTGGTACAGCATCTTCTTGACACACGTCAGGACATGGAGCTTAGTATCAGTGCCACTACCCGTGCACCGCGCGGCAAAGAACAAGATGGTAAAGAGTACTATTTTATCAGTCGCGAACGATTCGAAGACTTGATAAAGCAAGATGCCTTCGTGGAATACGAACAGGTTTATCAGGGTACTTACTATGGTACGTTGCGATCTGAGATTGATCGCATCGAAGGAGCCGGACATCATGTCGTTTTCGATATCGATGTCAAGGGAGGAATAAACATCAAACGGATGTTTGGTGACAAAGCACGCGCTATCTTCATTGCGCCACCGTCATTGCAGATACTGCGTGAGCGCCTGACAAACAGGGGCACGGACTCGATGGAGAAGATTGAGGAACGACTGGCTAAAGCCGAGATTGAGTTGGCGGATGCGCCGTTGTTCGATACAATTTTGGTGAACGACGATCTGGAGACTACCAAGCAGGCGCTGGATAGGGAAATAGCCTCGTTCATCGGATAAACAGACAGGGAAAGATGCTCATCGCAATTTTCGGCGGTTCGTTCAACCCCCTGCATTTCGGTCATATACGCCTGGCAGCATGGGTCGCTGAACATACTAATGTCGATGAGGTTTGGCTGATGGTTACGCCGAATAACCCCCTAAAGCCAAAAAACATTCTTGCTGACGAGCAAATACGGCTTACTCAAGCACGGCGAGAGATAGAACGCCTGCAGCAAGAACATACAATAAAAGGTATAGCGCGCGTACGCGTAAGCGATTTCGAGTTTTCACTGCCGCGCCCGTCGTACACGGCTTATACCTTGCAAGAACTGGAGAAAGCGTACCCCGAACATCGGTTTGCTTTACTCATAGGACAAGATAACTGGAAGATACGCGAGCAATGGCGTAATTGGGATATGATACAATCCAATTATCCCATTTACATATACCCGCGCGGAAAAGAGGGAATGGAGAGCATTGCCAACGAAGTGGCAGAATGGAAGGCTGAGATCCATGTGCTGCAAGGAGCACCCCTCTACGATATCTCCAGTACACAAATTCGTGAACAGCAACAGAAACAACAAGTATAATAAATTAAATAACAAACAAATATGACACGTACAACATTTAATCGTCTTCGTGAAGTGAAGGACAGTTTGCCTCATGGCAGTATGGATAAGATTGCAGCTGAGTTGGCTATTGATGCCGATGAGGTTCGCGCTTATTTCAACGGTAGTGGTTCACCTGAGTCCGGCTATCACATCGAACCGGGACCTGATGGCGGTATAGTGATGCTGGGTGACACCCGCATTCTGGAAGTGGCTCTGCGCATCGCGTGGGAGGCCAAAAACAACATCTAATCACTTTCCGGAGATGTTATCCTCGCACCACGGGGAATATAAACAACGAGGGCTTACTCTTCCCGTAGTGGTAGGAGTGATGCTCTCTTTGTTTACCTTCACGGCCAAGGCGCAAGATTTTGCATGGTATGCACATGCCGAACTCGATGCAAATTACGTTTGGCGAGGTTTGTACTGCGGAGGATTGAGCCTGCAAGCAGAGGCTGAAGTGAGTTACCGGGGATTTTTCCTTAACTCATGGTGGAATATAGGTGCGTCGGATTGGCAATACGGACGAAAAGATCCTTCCGGCAAACCGCTTACAGGGTTTAATCCTGAGGTGGATATGTCGATAGGCTATCGCTACAAAGGGCTGACCCTCATGTTCATGCACATGTATTATTTCGACCGCTATGCCGATGGCACGATGTCGCAATATTTCGATTGGCGTAATCATGAACCGGGAGGGGGAGGCGTAACCACCGAGTGGCGAGTTAAATACCGTATATCCGATAAGGTTCCGCTTCGACTTATGTGGTGTACGCGCACCTGGGGCAGGGACGGATATGTCTCGCAAGGGGTGCTCAAACGTGCTTATTCAACCTATATTGAGGTTGCTTATGATCAGCCGCTACCGCATGATATAACCTTGAGCGGAACAATAGGTATAACGCCTTGGAAGAGCCTGTACACCGGCTACCAAAAGCAGTTTGCGGTGGTTAATCTGGCTGTGGCACTGAATAAGTCGTGGAGTGTATCGGAGCATTGCAATGTAAATCTGGGCGGAACAATCGTGTTCAACCCAAGTAGCATGCAGCCCTTGTGGAATATAACCACCGGAGTGACCTGGAATTAACAGCCGATGGTCAACCGGAATAACAAAGAATAATTGTAAAACTAAAATTTTTTTGACTAAACAAATAAGAATGAAGAGAATTGGATTTGTTTGTGCGATATTGCTTGCTGCAATATCTTCTACCAAAGCAGAAGTTGAGTTTGCCTATGAGGCAGGTGCTGAGATCGTCAGTGCGTACCTGTGGCGTGGGCAATACAATGGCGGTTTGAGCTTTCAGCCCGATGTAGAGGTTGGTTACGATGGTGAACACACCTCGCTGCGTTTTGGCGCGTGGGGTAGTGTGGGTGCGTCGGATTGGGCATTCTACAAGAATCTGCCCATGTATCCGGATGGCAGCAACCCGAATACCTATTTTGTTCCGGAGTTGGATCTTATGCTCAACTTCCAAGTTGCCGGCGTGATTCTCGGCGCAACGCATTACTACTATTTTGGCGGTAGCCCGTTCTTTAACTGGGGCAAGTTCGACCCGATCAACGGTTCGGCCGGTACAAGCCAGACCGAGGTGACTGTAGGTTATGACTTCCGCGACAAGTGCGAAGTGCCACTGACCTTCACCTGGAATACGATGGTAGCAGGTAATGACCTCAACGAGGAAGATGACGGCACGTACAAACGCGCATTTTCATCGTACATGGAGATCAAGTACGATCAGCCCCTGCCGTTCGAGATGACGCTCAGCCTTGCACTGGGTATGTCGCCATGGCGGAGTGACAATGTATACGGAAATGAGAAGTTTGCAGTAACGAACATCTCTGCCCGCTTGGAGAAATCCTGGGAGTTTGATGCCTGCGAACTGATCCTCTTCGGACAAGGAATGCTCAATACCAATGACATCAACAAGTCGAACGTATTCGTTTGGGCTGCAGGTGACGACAAAGTGTGCGTGCAGCGCCTGAATGGTACGATAGGTTTGGGAGTCTGGTTCTGATCAGCTGAAGCAACAAACACGCTAAAACTATTTATACCATGACGCGCAAACAACTACTCATCTCAAGTGCCGCTATCGTTGTAGTAGCGGTCGTATTGTTGGTACTTCCCGATAAGAGTAGGGAAACGTATTTCAACAACAAAGGCCAAGTGTTCGGTACATATTATGCAGTTCAGTACGAGAATTCTCAGGATCTGCATGATTCGCTACAAGCAGCTTTTGCCGCCTTTGACGCCTCGCTGAGTATGTTTAATCCGAACTCCACGTTGAGTCATATCAATAACGGTACGGATTTTCTGCTCGATGACTATTTCCTCGATATGTACCGCAATGCGGTAGAGGTGAATCAGTTGTCGTCAGGCGCGTTCGATATCACCGTTGCTCCCCTGGTTAATCTATGGGGCTTCGGACTTAAGAACCGCACAAATGTGAGTCAGGAGGATGTTGACAATCTGTTGCCGCACATCGGTATGAACCTGATCAGCTTGCACAATGAGGGTGACGGACATACCTATCTCGTGAAGGACGATCCGGAAGTGCAACTGGATTGCGGAGCCGTGGCTAAAGGCCAGTGCTGCGATATCATCGCAGCCTTGTTGGTGCGTAACGGTTGCCAAAACTACCTGGTAGATATAGGCGGTGAAGTGGTTGCCCATGGTGTGAATGCCGAGGGCAACCCGTGGCGAATTGGCATAACAAGGCCGATAGATGATGCTTCGGGCATGATTAACGAGGTAGAAGTGGTGCTGCAAACAACCGATATAGCAATGGCTACTTCGGGTAATTACCGCAACTTCTACTACGACGGAGAGCAGAAACGCTCGCATACCATCGATCCGCGTACGGGCTATCCCGTGCAACATACCTTACTCTCGGCTACCGTGCGTAGCAACACCTGTATGAGGGCTGACGCACTGGCTACCGCCTGCATGGTGCTGGGCGAGGAAGAGGCGATGAAGATGATCGAGGCGGATAGCCTCTCGTCATGCTATTTCATCGTAGCCGAACCGGGAGCAGTGGGAGACTCAACGGTACTGATGCCGGTCATGTCCTCCCGATGGGTAGAGTAGGAATGCTTAATTGTTGAATAACATGAGACGAACAATCATCCCCTCCATAGTGTGTGTTGCGTTAGCCTTGCTGTGTTGCGCTTGCGGCAAACCAGGCGAACGTACGCTTACATCGGCAACGGGTTCGATCTACGAGTGCCTGGTGGTTATGCCCAATGTCAAGCTCTCTGCCCCGCAGCTGGAACGTGTGCGCGAAGCACAGTTGCAGACCAACGACGGAAGCAGCTACTACGAAGAGATAGCGAGCCTGTACGATGCCGTTCGAGCCGTGATGGGAGCCGACATGCCATGCATGCCGCAGAAAGAGGCGTACTTCAAACTCATGCAAGTCGCTCCGGCACAGTTCGACAATATGCTCATGCCTACCCGAAATATTCTCTGGGCGGACATCGACAGCGCACGTTACACGCAAGTCAAAGCCAAGGCACAACGCGAAGTGTGGTCAACACCGCAAGCCGTATTCCGCGTGCAAGCACCATCCGCTGATGCCTTCCTCGATTATTGGCTGGAGCATGCCTATGAGATAAGGGAGTGGTTCGTCACACAGGAGATGAAGCGACAACTGCGCTTCTACCAAGCTGCTACGGATAAGGATATACGTGCGCGCTTGAATAAACAGTTTGCTTGCGATATGTGGGTGCCCAACGATTATATGCTGCTCATGGATACTACGCTTCAGGCCACGAACACGTTCGGCTTGTCGGCGGATACCCATGTGCTGTGGGCATGCAACAACAAAGGCTCACTCCGTAGGGATATCGTTGTTTACAGCTATCCCTATACCGACAACGAGACGTTCACCTTGTCGTATCTCAACGCCAAACGTGATGAGGTGCTTGCACCGCTGATTTCAACCGGCATCCAGGGCACCTATATGGGCACCGAATACAAGGTCTTCCCGCCTGAGTTGCGTGTGCTGATTGTGGATAGCACCTATACTGCCGAGATCCGAGGCCTTTGGAAGATGCGCGGCGGCGAAGCGATGGGCGGACCCTACGTCAGTCATTCATGGCTTGACCCTGTCAACGGACAAGTGGTGACCGCCGAAGTCTTTGTGTTTGCTCCTGGACAAAAGAAACGTAACCCCCTGCGACAAGCAGAGGCCATATTATACTCACGTGAACAATTGTACGAACAGAAATGAAGATACTGATATTATCCGCCAATACCGGTGAAGGACATAACTCCAGCGGTAAGGCTATTCTTGCAGCCTTACAGCAGCGAGGCATCGAAGCCGATATGCGCGACTTGATTGGCATCGTAAGCGAACGCGCTTCGCGCAAAGTGTCGAAAACATATGTGCAGAGTACCGAGGGACATAACATGTTCTCGAAGATCTATGCTCTTGCGGAATGGATTTCCGAACATCTGAATCAAGGCAAGCGATCACCCATCTACCTGCTCAACAGCATCTATTGGCGTAAGATTTACGAGTTTATCACTGCCGGCAACTACGATGCGGTAATCTCCGTCCATCTGTTTGCCGCCGAAGTGCTGACTGCCGTCAAACGCCGCGGTAAACTGCGTATTCCTTCGTTCTTTGTCATGACGGACTATACCCTGCATGCCTTCCTGAACGATACGGATCTGGATTACTACATTATCCCCCACGAGGATCTGATACCGCTCTATGTGCGCCAGGGATTCAAGTTCGATCATATCTTCCCCATAGGTATTCCCGTAGATGTGGAGAAGTTCAATCACCGCGTGCCGCAAGATGAGGCGCGTAAGAAAATAGCGGAAATACTGAAGATCAAGCTCCGTCAGAAGGAGGAGCACTGGTACCTGGTGATGTCAGGCAGTATGGGATTCGGCAACATGTCGGGACTGATGCGCGAGTTCATCAAGCGCATAGGCAAGAACGACCGCGTGCTATGCGTGTGCGGACGTAACGAACGCAACTTGCACATCGTGCAACGCGACTTTGTCAAGGAGAGCAGAGTAGTACCCATCGGTTACACCGATCAGGTGTCGCTACTCATGGATGCATGTGATGTCGTATTGTCCAAGCCGGGAGGTATAACAACCACGGAAACCATCATCAAGAATATTCCGCTCATCCATACAGCACCTATTCCCGGTATCGAATCCGAGAATGCAGAGTTCTGCCACCAGCGGAATATGTCCTTCCATTCCAACCGACCTTCGGAACAGGTGAAAGCCGCTGTACGTCTGGCTACCGATCCTGAGGCTCGCGAGGCTATGCTCGAGAGCCAAAGACGTAACTCTGAGCCGAATACGTGCAAGTTTATCATCGATCTGGTGGTGCACACATTGGAGGATAGAGCAAACAACGCTTAGCGGAATTGATTTTTTTTGCGAAATAATGTGCCTAAAATTTGCAAATATCAAAAAAAAATTGTATCTTTGTAGGCTTTTTCGTGAACGCGCGACAATCAGCCGCGTGAATGGAACAAAAATGAATATATAAATTAATACATAATTATGGCAAAAAAAGATTTTAAACAAGAGGACCAGAACCTCGAAAATGTACAAGAAACACTCTCAACCGCAGGTAAGTGGATTGAGGCCAACCAAAACGCATTGGAATGGACAGTACTGGGTATAGTACTCGTAGTATTTGCGTGGGTAATGCTCAATTCCTATGTTATCAAACCCAAACATGTTGAGGCAAGCAATGAGAATGCCAAGGCTGTCGTATATTTCCAACAAGGTGATTTCGAGAAAGCACTGAACGGTGACGAAGCCGAGTGTATGGGATTTGCTGAGATCAGCAACAAGTATTCCTTCTTCCAGGAAGGCAAGATGGCTGCTTTGTATGCCGGTATCTGCTACTATCAGTTAGGCGACTACGAGCAGGCTGCTGCACACCTGAAAAAGTTCAGTGCCAAGGATGCCAACATCTCTCCCGCTGCTTATCAACTGCTGGGTGATGCTTATGTTCAACTTGACGAATACGACAAGGCCGTTTCTGCTTTCGAGTCGGCTGCCAAGAGCGGCAACGAGATTATTGCCCCGATGAGCCTCAAGAAAGCCGGATTGGCTTATCTGGAGTTAGGTAAAAAGCAATCGGCAAGGAAAGCCTTCGAGTCTATCAAGGCTAACTATCCGCAATCGCAAGAAGCTCAGGATATTGACAAGTTCATCGCATTGGCTGAGTAATGACTACTGATTTAAGTCAATATGATTCCACTAATTGCCGGGCGCTGATGTCCTAAAACATCAGCGCTACGCAATTATAGTAGCCGATTGGAATAGCGAAATAACCTTCGCTATGGCGGACGGCGCGCGTCAGGCGCTGCTCAAGCACGGCGTGGATGAGGATAACATATCGCTCACCCATGTGCCCGGTACGGTAGAGCTGACCTTTGCAGCACGCACGGTGATGAACCGCGAGAAGCCGCATGCCATCATCGTCATAGGCTGTGTTATACAAGGCGATACACCGCATTTCGATTATGTCTGCCAGTCGGTTACGCAAGGAGTGACCATCCTCAATGCCGAGGGACATTGTCCCGTCATCTTCTCCGTGCTTACCACCCTGAACAAGCAGCAGGCTTTGGATCGTTGCGGAGGCAAACTGGGCAACAAAGGCATAGAGGGAGCCATAACCGCCATACAAATGGCAAATATTTAGTCGAAAGTCAAAAGTCGAAAGCTTTAGCTTATGCGTGTATTCAAGTTCGGTGGAGCGTCGGTCAGGGACGCGGCAGGGGTGAGAAATCTCCTGTCGATTGTTCGTCAGCAGACGGACGACTTGGTTGTAGTCGTTTCGGCCATGGGCAAGACTACCAACGCCCTCGAACGCATAGTCAACAGCATATCCAACGGTGACAAGACTGCGGTCGATCAGCAGTGGAAAGAGTTGCTGGCCTGTCATGAGCAGATAGCTCAAGACCTGGGGCTGAACCTCAGAGAAATACTGGTTGATGATGTGTTCGGAGCCGTGTTGGCGCACCGCAATGCAGCCAATCTGCCCTACGATGAGCTGTATGATTCCGTCGTCTCGGTTGGCGAACTGATGTCCACGGCTATCGTGGCAGCCTTTATGAATAGGGAAGGCGTAAAGACCCGATTGTGGTATATGCCCGAACTGCTCATCACCGACGGCACATTCCGCGAAGCGGTGGTGAACAATCAGGCTTCCGCGCAACGAATGCAACATGCCTGGAACGATCCCTACCGGCCACGCGTTGTCGTTACCCAGGGATTCATCGGAGGCACGGATAGCGGCCATCGCACTACCTTGGGACGTGAAGGGTCGGACTATACAGCTGCGCTCGTAGCCAATTACCTGGATGCCGAGAATGTGACCATCTGGAAGGATGTGCCGGGCATACTCAATGCCGATCCGCGGCTGGAGGATCATACGGTTCTTATCCCCGAACTCAGCTATAATGAGGCTGTTGAATTGGCGTATAGCGGAGCGCAAGTAATCCATCCTAAAACGATACGACCGCTTGAGAATAAGCATATCCCGTTGTACGTGCGTCCGTTCGGCGCTCCAAACCAACAGGGAACAACCATCAAGGCGGCTCCGACTGCACCGGTCTGCGTTCCCGTGTATATATGGCGCAAACATCAGGTGCTGATCACCATGCGTGCCAAGGATTTCTCGTTTGTACTCGAGGATAGTTTGATTCGTATATTCGATGTGGTGCGCCGGTGCAAGCTCAAGGTATCGCTTATCCAGTCATCCGCCGTCACTGTTTCCGTGTGTGTGGATGAATCGCGTACCCTGCCCAAAGCAATACAGATATTGGGCGAATACTATAATGTGACGTACAACGATAATTTGGAGTTGCTTACCATCCGCGGCACGACACCCGACATCATCGAGAGTGAACAACGCGGGCGGAACATATTGCTCAGTCAGCTCACCCGACGAACCGCCAAGTTCGTCATCAACACGCAGTCACCAACACGCAGTCACTAACACGTAGTTATCATGGACGAACACTTTACCAAACAATATTGGATCGAGCAAGGCCAGGCTTTTATGCACGCCTTACGCACGCGCAAGTTCTGGCGCGAGCTGATTGTCATGACGCTGGGCATGTCAGTGGGAGCAGCAGCGGTATATTATTTCCTGATGCCGTCCCACTTGATTGTAGGTACGATCTCCGGTTTGAGTATAGTCATCAGCACCCTGCTTGGTGGCGGTGCGGATACCTTCTCCTATCTGGTGATGGGCATCAACGCCTTCCTCTTGCTGCTGGCATTCCTGCTTATCGGCAACGAGTTCGGTGCCAAGACTGTATATACAGCCATGATCCTGGGTCCGCTCACGCAGGTGTGGGATAGGGTATATCCTTATACCAACTTCACCCACCATGTGATTGACAATCCCGACATCCTTGCCCGTCTGCAAGCAGGCGAGACCGTGCTCGATGCTCATGGCAATCCCTATCTGCTAAGCAGGGCAGGGGAGGTGCTCGAGCAGGTCAAAGATACCGTGATGTCTGCCGGCATAGGCTTGGGCGACGTGTGGTTCGACCTGGTGTGCTTCGTGTTTCTGTTGTCGATGTGTCAGGCCATCGAGTTCCATATCAATGCCTCCACGGGCGGCTTGGATATCCTAGCTAAGATCATCAACAAGTACCTGCACTTCGATATAGGTGCCAGCGTCAGCATTGGCGGCGCGATCATCTGCTGTTCCGCTTTCCTGATCAACGACTTCCGTATGGTGGTCATTGGTCTTATCGGTACATGGATCAACGGTCTGGTTATCGACTACTTTACGGCATCCATCTCCAAGCGCAAACGCGTATGTATCATCAGTCCCGAACACGAACGCATCCGCCATTTCATCGTTTACGAACTGGTGCGCGGTTGTACCTTGTATAACGTGCGCGGAGGATTCGGCGGCACGGACAAGGTGGAGATCCAGGCACTGCTTACCCAGGATGAGTTCGCCAACCTGATGGCATTCATCCGCAACAACAAGATCAAGTCGTTCATCACCGCAGGTAACTGCAGCGAGGTGTATGGCAAGTGGCTCAAGCACAAACGCAAAGAGAACGGCGAGATCGTTATCGATACATCCGAATAATAACTCATCCGCCAATCTTGGCGGATATAAATACTATACTGTTATGAAACCAACATTATTTATTCTTGCTGCCGGCATGGGCAGCCGTTACGGAGGATTGAAACAACTCGACGGTCTCGGACCTAACGGTGAGACCATCATGGATTACTCTGTGTTCGATGCACTGCGCGCAGGGTTTGGTAAGATCGTGTTCGTTATCCGTAAGGATTTCGAGGAGGATTTCCGCCGTGTTGTTATCGCCAAGTATGCCGACAAAGTACCGTGCGAAGTGTGCTTCCAGAGTCTGGACAAGGTGCCTGCAGGTTGCGAGTATAACCACGAGCGCACCAAACCTTGGGGTACCAACCACGCCGTGTTGATGGGTAAAGGCGTGATCAACGAGCCGTTTGCCGTTATCAATGCCGACGATTTCTATGGCAAGGAGAGCTTCAAGGTGCTGGCTGACTTCCTCTGCAGCGTCGAGGGCAAGCAGAACCAATACTGCATGGTCGGCTACCGCGTATGCAACACCCTGAGCGAGAACGGTTCGGTGAGCCGTGGCGTTTGCCAGACCGATGCCAACCGCTGTCTGACCGATGTTGTTGAGCGTACGAACATCTTGCGTAAGAACGGGCAGATCGTCTTTACCGAGGATGACAAGGATTACCCGCTCGAGGAGAATACCCCTGTTTCGATGAATATGTGGGGATTCACGCCCGAGTACTTCGACTATTCCGAGCAGGCGTTCATCGAGTTCCTCAAGCTCAGCGGGCAGGAACTGAAAAAGGAGTTCTATATCCCCACTTTGGTCAACGACCTGATCAAGGCCGGCAAGGCTACCTGCGAGGTGCTTGATACACCGTCGAAGTGGTTTGGCGTAACTTATGCCGACGACCGTCAGATGGTGGTGGATAAGATCCAGTCACTCGTGGATGCAGGTGTATATCCCAGTCCCCTCTTTTAATTTGCATCAGCCAATTTGGCTGATTAACCCGATAAATCATAGAAACTATGTCAAGAATATTAGTAACCGGCGGTATGGGTTATATCGGTTCGCACACTACCGTCGAACTGATGCAACAAGGCTACAAGGTAACCATCGTCGATAACCTGAGCAATTCGAGCGTTGATGTCATCGATGGCATCGCGGCTATCGTGGGCGAACGTCCTGCGTTCGAGAATGTGGACTGCAACAACTTCAATGCGATGGAGAAGGTGTTTGCCACCTATCCCGATATCGAGGCGGTCATCCACTTTGCAGCCAGCAAGGCAGTAGGCGAGAGCGTCGAGAAACCGCTGCTCTATTACCGTAACAATATAGGCTCGCTCATCACGCTGCTCGACCTCATGAAGCAACATGATGTTCGTAACATTGTCTTCAGCTCGTCGTGCACCGTGTATGGCCAACCCGATGCCGACCATCTGCCCGTCGGCGAGGATGCGCCTATCCAGAAAGCCCTGTCGCCGTATGGCAACACCAAACAGATAAACGAAGAGATTATTCGCGACGAAGCCCATGCCGATGCCAATCTGCATGCCATTCTGCTGCGATACTTCAATCCTATTGGCGCACACCCCTCGGCACTCATCGGCGAACTGCCCAACGGCGTACCGCAGAACCTGCTGCCGTTTGTTACACAGACGGCTGCCGGATTGCGCAAGGAGCTGAAGGTGTTTGGAGATGATTACAACACCCCCGATGGCAGTTGCATCCGCGACTATATCTATGTCGTTGACCTGGCCAAGGCACACGTCAAAGCCGTTGAACGTATGCTCAGCGGTGCGGCTGATGAGCAAGTCGAGGTCTTCAACCTCGGTACGGGGCGCGGATTGAGCGTGCTCGAGATTGTACGTACATTCATTGAAGTTACAGGTGTCCAACTGCCGTACCAGATTGTCGGACGACGTGAGGGAGATATCGAGCAGGTGTGGGCTAACCCCAAGAAAGCCAACGAGGTGCTCGGATGGAAAGCCGAAACACCGACAGCCGATATCCTGGCCTCCGCATGGAAATGGCAGTGCCACCTGGCTGAGAAAAAGAAATGATTATGCAACAAGACGACCAACATTGGGATTTGCAAATCACACCCCGCGACAAACTGCTGACCATCGATTGGCAGGAACTGTGGCGTTACAGGGATATGTTCTTGCTGTTCGTCGACCGTAATTTCCGTACGGCGTACAAGCAGACTATCCTTGGTCCGCTGTGGTTCATCATCACGCCGGTGCTATCCGTCATCGTGTATGTCACGGTGTTCGGAGGTATTGCCAATATCCCCACCGATGGAGTACCGCCTATACTGTTCTACTTGTTGGGTATATCCGTATGGGGCTACTTCTCATCATGCCTTAGCGCTACGTCCAACTCGTTTGTGACCAATGCGGCGATCTTCGGCAAGGTGTATTTCCCCAGGATCATTATGCCGCTTGTGGCAGTGACAACCAACCTGTTGTCGTTTGCCATCCAGCTGGCTATCTTTGCGGCGTTCTACATCTATTACGTAGCTACTGGTACGGAACTGGTTATACATTGGCAGATTGTGCTCTTCCCGGTGCTGATTCTGCTGCTCGCATTCATGTCCGTGGGCTTTGGTATGATCTTCTCGTCCATGACCACCAAGTACCGTGACCTGCAGATCATGCTCGCCAAGATCATCTCGCTGTGGGTGTACATCACGCCGGTGATCTATCCGCTCAGTATGGTCACCAATCCCAAGCTGCACCTGGCTATGTCGCTTAACCCCGTCACGCCCGTCATGGAGGCTATCAAGTATTCCCTGCTCGGACAAGGACAGTTCTCATGGCTCTGGCTGGCATACAGCACACTGTTTACTCTTGTGCTGCTCATCCTGGGATTGATGATGTTTAATAAGGTTCAAAAATCATTTATGGATACCGTATGACGCAAGAATATTGGACTACTGAAATATCACCGGATACCTATTCCCGCGGCTTGGGACTGAAGGAACTGTGGCAAAAGAAGTATCTGATCTGGCTGTTTATCAAGCGCGATATAACGGTGCAGTTCAAGCAGACCATCTTCGGTATGGGCTGGTACTTTATCTCGCCGCTATTCACGATGTTCATGTACATCGTCGTGTTCGGGCGTATAGCCGATATCCCTACCGACGATATCCCGCAACCCGTGTTCTATCTGAGTGGTATATGCCTTTGGGAGTATTTCTCCGAGTGCCTGACTGCTGTATCGGGTACGTTCCAGACCAACGCCGGTTTGTTCGGCAAGGTCTATTTCCCGCGCCTGGTGTCGCCGGTATCGGTTGTGGCTTCCAAGCTCTTCCGCTTCTCGCTGCAGCTGCTCACCTTCGTGATCGTGTATCTGATCTTTGTGATTAAGGGCGTCAACCTGCATCCCAATATCTATCTGCTGCTCTTCCCGGTACTGATCTTTATGATTCAGTGCCTGGCGTTAGGCTTGGGATTGATCGTATCGTCGCTTACCACCAAGTATCGCGACCTCACGAACTTCTTTGGCGTGTTTGTCTCGCTGTGGATGTACGCTACGCCGATTGTCTATCCGCTTAGCTACGTTACCAACCCCACGCTGCACAAGATAATGCTCTTCAACCCGATGACAGCCGTTATAGAATCGTTCAAGTACGGAGCCTATGGGGCAGGGGAGTTTGCATGGTCGTCGCTGGGGTATAGTGCACTCATCATTGCAGGCTTGCTGGTTATCGGTATAGCGATGTTCAATCGCAAACAGAAGTTCTTTATCGATACCATCTAAATCAGCATCGTTGGTGCTTTACTGATGCCGTTGGTCTCAAGCGAGGCTGACGGCATTTTTTATGCCTAAGTACCCATCGTTTGCAATCATCATATTGCACAAATAGGCTAAAAAACACAAAAAATGCATGTTTTTTTGCGAAAAATTTGCATATATCAAAAATTTGTCGTACCTTTGCATCCGCTTTTGAGAAACAAGCGTGTTTCCCTTTTCTCCCGAGAGGCTTTGGAGACGACCGCAAGGCAGGCTTACAAACCCGAGGGTATTAAAATTTGAATCACCTGATGGTTCTAATTTTTTTGC